>JAABUN010000972.1_pt1 | contig 68758 bp, 60 predicted proteins | sample 5559311 | NCBI WGS metagenome assembly JAABUN01 (sample SAMN10711877, study PRJNA513370) | rock metagenome | isolation source: Antarctica rocks | place: Antarctica: Victoria Land, Siegfried Peak sud | reverse complement strand
TTATCAAAAGTTTTACGTTCAACACCGCAATATCGTTTGAAATTAGCGGCGGCTAATAGTTTCAATTTTTCGTAGAGCATATATTGTTAGCTCTACCATCAGTTATGTTACTTTTGCATGAGGTCTAATTAAAAGACCTCGCCGGAAAAATCGCCGATACATTTCTCCAGCCGTCCAATTCGCTGGAAATTACGATGGGAATGGCACAGATAATGCCGAGCCTCGAAAAACTCGCGCCGGAAAAAATGCCGCTGCTCAAACAAAAACAAGACGAGGCAATGAAAAATCTCCCGCCGGAACTGAAGCAAATGCAGCAACAGCAAAAAATTTGGAATCCGAATTCGACACCCGAAGAAATTCTCGCCGTCGTTCCTAAGTTAAACGAATATGAAAAGGCTTCCGCTTATCAATCTCTAGCCCGCAAAATCGGGCAAATCGAAGACGAAGCGCGGGCGAAAAAACTAATCGAACAAATCCCGGACGAAAAAGCGCGTGAACGCGCCGTCGAGGAATTCGAGTCGGGCAGAATCACGCGCACGGCAAAAGAAGGCAAGCTCGACGAAGCCAAAAAACTTATCGGAAATCTGAACAAAAAGAAAACTCAGATTCAAAGGCTGGTTGCTCTGGCGATGGATTTTCACAAAAGGACACGGAAAAAGACCGTGAAACCGCCGCCGGTTTGATGAAGGACGCGAAAAAATTGACAAACGAGTTTCCAGAAGACGAAGACGAATTAAACGATTTAATGGAACTCGTCAAAGGCTACGCGATTGTCAAACCCGACGAAGCATTTCGGATTTTCGACCCGATTGCCGACCAGCTAAACGAGTTTGTGCAGGCTTCTGCGGTTTTAAGCAAATACAACAAACGCAGCGGAGCTTTCAAAAAGGGCGAGCTTTTGATGAAAGTCAACAGCTACTCGTGGGACAGACTTCTTTTATTTCGTTACATCCCTCAAATCCAAATGCTCGGCAAAGCCGACCTCAACCGGATGAGTTCGTTTTCCGACAAATTTCAAAGAACCGACTCACGCACGATGGTCAAACTCTTTGTCGCGCAAGATTTTCTGAAGGAAGACAAAAAGGACGAAGAAACCGAAACCTCCGGCGGATTTTATTTTGATTACTAGCAGTAATCTCAAAAATCCTTTTGCGACCTTTGCGCCAACCTTTGTGTTCTTTGCGTTACTAAATTCAAGCCGGAAAACCAGTAACGCAAAGTGAACGCAGAGGCTCGTCGCAAAGTTTCGCAAAGGTCAGATTCCTATTTTTGAGATAGCTTTTAATAATTTCCCGCGACGATTGAAGATTTAATTCCGCTAGCTTCCTGAGCAATTTTTACGCCGACGCTTGCGCCGATTCTGGTTGCGCCGGCTTCGACCATCGCTTTCGCGTCTTCGATTCCTTTTACACCGCCAGAAGCCTTTACGCCTAAACCACTTCCGACGACTCTTCTCATCAACGCGACATCTGCGGCGGTTGCGCCGCCTTTGGCAAATCCGGTCGAAGTTTTCACAAAATCCGCGCCCGCGTTTTTTGATGCGAGACACGCGCGAATCTTTTCTTCGTCTGTAAGCAGCGCGGTTTCGATAATGACTTTGCAAAGCACGCCGTTTTCGTGCGCGGCTTCGACAACGGCGCGAATATCGTCTTCGACCGTGCAGTCGTCGCCGGATTTTAACGCGCCGATATTGATGACCATATCAACCTCGCGCGCGCCGTTAAAAATTGACCGACGCGCTTCAAACGCTTTGACATCGGAAAGCGTCGCGCCCAGAGGAAAACCAATCACCGTGCAGACGGGAACGCTCGTTCCGCGAAGAAATTCCGACGCTTTTTTTACCCAACTCGGATTTACGCAGACGGACGCAAAACCAAACTGCGCGGCTTCGTCGCACAATTTTTTTATATCGCTTTCGCTGGCTTCGGGTTTGAGCAGCGTGTGGTCAACGAGGCTCGCCCAATCGCGCGCGGTTGCGGTTTCGCCCAAAACGATTCCGATGCGCGACGCGCCCGCGTCAACGATTCTTTCGACATCCGCGCGGCAGAACGACGGACAATTTCCGTTTTCGCCGTCTAGCTTCGACAACACTAAATCGGTGATTTGTTCGACCATTTTTTCGTAATTACCGTTGGTTAAATTCATCATTTTTTTCTCTAACATTTATATTGTCGCTCAATCGCTTCGATTTTCGCAACGCGCTTCCGATGCCGGTCTTCGGTTAAATCGCTCGTTAAAAATGCTTCGACAATCTCTTTTATTTCGGCAAAAGTATTTTGCCCGCTTCCCAAAGTCAAAACATTCGCGCCGTTATGCTGGCGGGAATTTTTGGCGAGCGCAACCGAATAACAAGCCGCCGCGCGAACATTCGGAACTTTGTTTGCCGTCATCGCGCTGCCGATTCCCGCGCCGTCTATAATAATTCCGACATCGGCTTGTTTTTCGCCGACTGCTTTCGCAACTGTGTGCGCAAAATCCGGGTAATCAACCGCGTCAGCCGAATTTGTGCCGAAATCATAAACGCGAAAATTTAAAGTTTCAAGAAAATCCTTCAATTCTTCCTTAAACTGAAAACCGCCGTGGTCTGCGCCGACGGCAATGGATTGAACTTTGTTTGAGCCGCGCCGTTCGCTCTTTTTTATCAATTGAATTTGTTTTTCCCGAATAATATCGTCAGCAAGCGGCGTAAATCGCGCGTTTTCCGACACGCGGAGTTTCGCGCCCGTTTCCAGCCCGCGCAAGTCGTCTTCGGTAATCAAAGATTTTGCCGATTCGTCGCGGTCGAATTCCTTGCCGATTTCATCTTTTAATGAATTTACAACGATTCGTTTCGGCAAAGTTTCCTGCGTTTCTTCTTCCAACGGAACATTCGCCAAAACTTCTTTGACCAATTCGCGCACGCGGTCGCGCGTTTGTTTTTGTTCATCAGGCATAAGCAAAAATTTATATCATAAAAAGCAAAAAATAGGATACGGATTAAGCGAATAAAACGGATTTTCACGGATAATTTAAAACAATCCGCGCTCATCCGTCCTAATCTGTCAAATTCGTGTTCTATCTCTTCCTTATAAATAAAGGTTTTATTATCTTACCAGATTTGACCTTTCGATTTCGCTCAAATAGTATTTCCAAAAGCCTTCTCAATCAAATCATAAAAAATTATGTCAATCGAATTTGCCAACGAAAATTTAGAAGTTTTGCTTTCAAACGAACAAATAACGGCGCGAATCAAAGAACTCGGCGAGGCGATTACAAACGATTACGCGGGACGCGAGCCAATTTTAATCGGAGTTTTAAAAGGCGCGTTTGTATTTATGGCGGATTTAGCGCGAGCCGTTGACCTGAAAATGTCGGTCGAGTTTATGGCGGTTTCCAGCTATGGCAAAGCGCAGAAATCCTCCGGCGAAGTGCGGATTATTAAGGATTTGGACGTGGCGGTTGAAGGCAAAGACTTGATTGTTGTTGAAGATATTGTTGACACCGGTTTGACGCTTTCCTATCTTTTACAAAATTTGCAATCGCGCGGCGCGAACTCAGTCAAACTTGCGACTCTTCTCGATAAACCCGAACCGCGCATCGTTAAGGATTTGAAAATTGACTATTGCGGTTTCCAGGTGCCGAACAAATTCGTCGTCGGTTTCGGTTTGGACGCGGCGGAACGCTATCGAAATTTGCCGTTTATCGCGGTCGTCAAAAATCCGTCAATTGCCTGAACTTTAATTTGTGCCTTTAGTCGAAATAGTTGTTAAAATACTTGAAAATGAATGCAGCAGAATTAGAAATGCCGGAAAAGAATGATATTGATTTGCTAAACGCTAAACTCGCTTACACGATTATCCAATCGCTTTTAACGAGCAACCAAGCATTGAACGATTTGCTGGCGGTGATGGCGCACGTTTTGGATGAAGAAGTGGCAAAGGCTTTGACCAACACGAATGAGTGGCAAAGTTATATTGATTCCAAACGCGAACTCGAAAACACGAAATTGCAGATTGAGAAATTGACGGAAGAATTGAAGAAATTAGAAAAGAGAAGCGAGAGATGAGAATTGGAATTTAAGATTATAACCTTTACTTCTTATTTATCATTTCTCACTTTCCTTTTAAAAATGTTAGATTTAGTCATCATTGGCGCGGGACCAGCGGGAATTTCCGCCGCTTTTGAAGCACAAAAATTAAATTTAAATTATCTCGTGCTAGAGAAAAATTTAATCGGCAACACGATTTATAATTATCCGGTTGGCTTGACGGTTTTTTCGACAGTCAACGAATTGGAACTGCAACCGAACACACTTTTTCCTGCTAGAGAAAAGCCAACCCGCGAAGAACTTCTTTCTTATTACACCAGATTTGTTTTGGAAAATAATCTCAATGTTCAGTGGGAAGAAGCGGTTTTGAAAGTTGAAAAACTCGGCGAAAATCATTTCAAAATAACAACTGAAAAAGCGGAATATGAAACTAAAACGGTTTTATTCGCTATTGGCGCGATGCAATATCCGCGACATTTGGGCGTGAAAGGCGAAGATTTGCCAAAATCGCATCATATTTTCCGCGAAACTTATCCGTATGTCAAAAAACACGCGCTCGTCGTCGGCGGCGGAAATTCGGCGGGCGAAGCGGCTTTATTTTTAGCTCAGGAAGGCGCGTTTGCGACTTTGGCGACATTTCGCAAAGATTGGGAAGAAACCGATCCGAAACAAGGCTGCATCAAACATTGGGTCAAAGAACCGCTCGAACAGCAGTTAGAAAAAAATTGTCTGGATGTTTTCTTTTTGAAAAGAGTCGTCGAAATCCGCGAAAAAGACATTGTTTTAGAAGAAGAAAGTGGCGACATCGAAGTTTTGCCGAACGATGTCGTATTTATTTTAATCGGCTCGGACGCGGATTTGACGATGCTCGAAAATCTCGGCGTGAAAACAAAAGATTCAAAATACGGTATGGTGCCGGTTTATGATGAAGAGACTTTTGAAACAAATGTTGCGGGTGTCTACGTCGTCGGACATTTTACCGAAGCGCGTCATATCGTCGGCGCGATCGAAGTGCCGAAAAAGATAATTCCGAAACTCGCCGCGAAATTACGTTTGAGCGCGGATGACTCGTCCGCGTTGAGCGCGTAAGCGCGAAAAGAAAGTTTGAACAGAATTCAATATTGAATATAAACGAGGTTTTCAGATTGCTTTCGCAATCTTTGCGGACGAGCCGTCCGCGCTCCTGTCAAAATGAACATCATTCGCGCCAAAGAAATTCTCAAACATCAATTCGGCTACGATTCGTTTCGGATGAATCAACAGCAGGCGATTGAAACCGTTTTGGCAAAAAAAGACTGTATCGTGCTGATGCCGACTGGCGGCGGTAAATCTTTGTGTTACCAAATTCCCGCGCTGATACTCGACGGTTTGACGGTTGTTATCTCGCCGCTGATTGCGCTGATGAAAGACCAGGTTGACGCGCTGAAAAATAACGGCGTGGAAGCCGCGTTTTTGAATTCGACGCAAACGAATCGAGAACAAGTCGAAGTTTTTCAAGCAGTCAGGAGCGGCAAATTAAAACTGCTTTATGTCGCGCCCGAAAGACTTCTGCAAAGCGGCGACCAGTTTATTGATTTTCTCAAAAGCGTTAAAGTTTCATTGTTTGCTATTGACGAAGCGCATTGTATTTCGAGTTGGGGACACGATTTTCGACCGGAATATATGCAGCTTGCGCGGCTGAAATCTTACTTTCCCGACATTCCGCTGATTGCGCTGACGGCAACCGCCGATAAGTTAGTTCGCAAGGATATTGTCGAGCGGCTGAACATCGGAAATTCCGCGCTTTTCGTGTCGAGCTTTAATCGTCCGAATATCTTTTACACGGTTGAGCCGAAACGAAATTCCTTTGCGCGTCTGCTCGAATATCTTGAACCGCGCCGCGAAGAAAGCGGTATTATTTATTGTTTGAGCCGCAGTTCGGCGGACAGCCTCGCCGCCGATTTGCGCGGTGAAGGTTTCAACGCGCTTTCCTATCACGCCGGTCTGGACAAAGAAACGCGCGACAAACACCAGGAATTGTTTTTGAAGGACGAAGTAAAAATCATTGTCGCCACGATTGCGTTTGGAATGGGAATTGATAAATCAAACGTGCGTTTCGTCGTCCATATGGATTTGCCGAAAAACATCGAAAGTTATTATCAGGAAACCGGACGCGCCGGACGCGACGGGCTGAACAGCGACGCGCTGCTGTTTTTCAGTTGGGGCGATGTCAACAAATTAAAAGGTTTCGCCGAAGTCGAAGGAAACCGGACGCAAACCGAAATAATGTTGAAAAAGCTGAACACGATGGGCGCGTTCGGCGATTTGAAAACCTGTCGGCGAAAGTTTCTGCTGAATTATTTTTCCGAAGATTTAACGGAAGACTGCGGGCATTGCGACAACTGCAACACGACATTTGAACGCTTTGACGGAACGATTATCGCGCAAAAAGCCTTAAGCGCGGTTTATCGCACGGGACAGCGGTTCGGTTTGAGTTATTTGATTGATTTTCTGCGCGGCTCGCAGGCGAAAGCGATTCGGGACGAACATAAAAATCTGAAAACTTACGGTATCGGCGCGGACATTTCAAAAAATAATTGGTTCGATTATTTCAAGGATTTAATCGCGCAAGGTTATCTGGCGCAAACCGAAGGACAATATCCGACAATTGTTTTAACCGAAAAAAGCGAAGCGGTTCTGAAGGGAAATATTCAGGTTGAGTTATTCAAAGTAACGATTAAGGAAGACAAAAAAGCATCGCTCGTCAGCGAAGTTTCGCATCCGTATTTGAAGGATTTGTTCGATGATTTGAAACGGATGCGAACGGCTTTTGCGAAAAGTGAAAATGTTCCGCCTTATGTGGTTTTTTCCGATGCGACGCTGGTTGAATTTGCAACATATCTTCCGCAAAACGAAATTGAAATGCGGAAAATTTCCGGTGTCGGCGAATTGAAATTTCAAAAATACGGCGCGGATTTTCTGCAGGAAATAAAACATTACTGCCAAATCAACAAACTTGCATCGCGCGTCAATTTGAAATCGCCGAAGCGCGAAACCAAAAGCCGAACAAAACGCGACGCGGACGGAAACAGCAGCCACGACATTTCTTTAGATATGTTTAATTCAGGACTTTCGATTAAGGAGATTGCCGAGTCGCGCGGAATGGCGAAAAGCACGATTGAAATGCATCTTATCCGGTTTATCCAAAGCGGCGAAATAAGTCTTGAAGACCTTGTTCTCTATCGCAAAATCGAGCCGATAAGAAACGCCATTACTCGGTTGAACGCAGGATTTGCGGTTGCTCCCGTAAAAGAGTTTTTAGGCGAAGATTACAGCTACGTCGAAATCAGAGCGGTGATGGCGACGATGTAATTTCAGGATTCAAACTTTATTCGCTTTCCTTTTGCAAATATAAATTTGAAACAAAAAAAGAAAAGGGAACAAGCCTAAAATCAAACTCGTTCCCGATACTTTTCAATTAACCTTAAATTACTGCTTCTTTTCAGTTCTCAGCAAAATCTTTTGCGGCATTCGGTTAAATTTTTCAGCGATATTCGCCGGATTGATTTCGTAGCTTGACGTTCATATCGCCTGGCTTAGGTAAAAGCTCGAAGAAAATCCGCGCTATCCGCAATTTATTCAAAACGATTCACGGATTTGGCTATAAATTTATCGTCTAAATCTTTTTTACTTTATAAAATTTTAATCCGACGGACGCAGAAGAGAACGAAAGATACCCAGCACGGAAACCTTGTCGGCGGGAAGCAGAATCGACATATAATTTTGGTTGGCGGGACGAAGCTCGATTTTCGCGCCGACACGAAAAAACATTTTCAAAACCGTTTTTTTGTTCTCCGTCAAAGCCGCCACAATATCGCCGTCGCGTGCAAACGAACGCTTTTCAATCAGAACAACGTCGCCTTCGCAGATGTTTTCCTCCAGCATCGAATCGTTTGGAGCGCGGAAGGCTCGCATATTTTGCGGAGAATGATGACCGAGAAGGAACTTTGGCACGAAAAGCGTTTCTTTTTCCCAATCGTCAACAAAAGAATCGGTTTGCGGCGAGTTCAGCCATTCGATTTCACAAACCGCTTCTTCGATTAAATTCGGCGGTCGCAGTTCTAAATTAAAGTTACCATTTTCACGAATTCGAGTAATTAAACCTTGTGTTTCGAGAGCTTTAATGTGTTTAGCGATTCCTGCTTTGGACGACAATTTCAGATGCCGCGCGATTTGCTGGTAAGACGGATTGTAACCGTGTTTTTCGATATACTGAATTATGTAATCGAAAACTTCTCTCTGGCGTTTCGTGCGCGGCTGCATAATGGCAAGAGTTTAATAGTTCAAAGTTCAAAGTTCAAAGTTCAAAATCTGAAATCTGGAATTTGGAATCTGAATTCTGTTATAATCGAATTACCATTTGGAGGATATAAAACTTATCAGCAATATTCACGGTTTTACGCAAGGTCTCAAACACAATCAATTAAAACGCATCGAAAAACTTTCTTCGCGTCGCGTCGCTCCTGAACAAATCGTTTCGCCGGAACTCGCTCGCCAACTCTCGGAAATATCATTTGAAACCGGCAGGCAAATCGGCGTTCTCATCAATCGCAAAGGACAAGTGGAATATGTAATGGTAGGCACGGCAAAGCGAATCGAGATGCCGGATTTCGGACGCGCCCGCGTTTCGGCGGAACGCTTTCGCGGATTGCGCTGCATTCACACGCAACTTTCGGGCGAACGATTGACGCAGGATGATTTGACCGACCTTGCGCTGTTGCGACTCGATTTAATGTCAACGATTCAGGTTGATGAGAAAAACGGTTTGCCGAATCAGGTTTTCTCGGCGCATCTTTTGCCGACGACTGCCGAAAAGCTCGAAACCGAACCGGGAACTTTGCCTTATGAATTTTTGCAGCCGCAGATTCCGTCGCATCTCGACACGAATTTTATACAGCTTATCAACTCGCTGGAAAACGAGATGGCGCGAAATCGCCAGACGGCGCGAAATCGTCAGACAAACCGCGACCGCGTGATTTTAGTGAGCGTTACGACCGGATATTTGTCCGAAGCGGAAGAATCACTCGAAGAACTCGAAGAACTCGCGCTGTCGGCTGATACAGTTGTGTTGGACAAAATTATTCAACGCCGACCGAAGGTTGACCCGAAAACAGTTTTGGGACGCGGAAAGCTTGAAGAATTGTTAATTCGCGCGATGCGTTTGGGCGCGGATTTAATTGTGTTTGATGCGGAACTTTCACCCGCGCAAGTGCGTTCTTTGTCCGAAGCTACCGATTTAAAGGTAATTGACCGTCCGCAATTGATTTTGGATATTTTCGCGCAACGCGCCCAATCGCACGAAGGAAAATTGCAGGTCGAACTCGCGCAGTTAAAATACTTGCTGCCGCGTCTGGCGCAGGGACAAAATCCGGCGTTTTCGCGTCTGGCGGGCGGTATCGGCGGGCGCGGTCCGGGTGAAACCAAACTCGAAACCGACCGCCGGCGCGTGCGCGATAAAATTTCGCATCTCGAAAAACAGGTGGAAAATCTGCGTCGTCAACGTCAGGAACGCCGGAAAAATCGGCTCAATCAAAATCTTCCGATAATCTCGCTCGTTGGCTATACAAATGCGGGAAAATCCACGCTTTTAAATGCGCTGACCGACAGCCAGGTTTATGCGGAAAAGAAAATGTTTGCGACGCTCGACCCGACATCGCGCCGCTTGCGTCTGCCGGTCGAGCAGGAAATTATTATCAACGACACGGTTGGTTTTATCCGCGATTTGCCGGAAGCACTGATTGCGGCTTTTCGCGCTACTTTAGAAGAAATCAGCGACAGCGATTTGCTCGTTCATCTGGTTGATGCGTCTAATCCGCAAGTCTTGGCGCAAATCGAATCGGTTGATAAAATTCTGCACGAACTCAAATTAAATGACATTCCGCGATTAATTGTTCTAAACAAAGCGGATTTGCTCGACGAAATCTCCGTTCAGGCTTTGGAAAGAAGCCTTTTGTTTGACAAATCTTGCGAAAGTGTTACAGTTTCAGCTATTCAACCCAAAACATTAAAACCATTACTTGAGAAAATCGGAGAATTTTTAGCAAAGGATTTCAGTCAGTCGGCAGTCAGCGGTCGGCAGTTAGCAGTTAATAATTAAAAGGTTTTGCAAGATTAAATTATCCGGCAATCCAAAATCTAAAATCCAAAATCTAAAATCCAAATGAGCAAGCGTCTTCAAGATTTGGAAACGACCGTTTCAAAGATGCGTAAAAAGGCTGTGAAAAATCTTTCTCAGCCTTTTGCAAACCTGTCCGAAAATCAAAAGTTTTGGATTGGGTTTGTGCTGCTTTGTTTAATTACGACGTTTTTAATCAACAATCCGTTTCTGCGTTCAAAAGTCGAACAATATAAGGAAGGCGACATTGCTCACGAAAGCATTATTTCTCCCGCCGATATTAGCGTAACGGACAATGCAGAGACTGAGAAAAACATTCAGGCAGCCAGAGAATCAGTGCGTCCGATTTTCCGTTTTGAATCGAACCGGGCGGAGGAATCCGTGCAGAATTTTCGTTCCGCCTGGGAAAATCTGCAAAGGAAAACCGAAAATCTAAACGCTAATTTCAAAACTAACATCAACTCCAAAACTGAAAATTCCAAAGCGAATGTCAACGCCAAAATTGAAGCGCAGGCGCAGTGGACAGGCGAAGGCGGCGCGGAACTCGGCAAGGTGTTTGCCGCCCGAAAATTCAGCTCAAACGAACTTGACGCGATAACCAGAGTTTTGCGCGAAAACGCGCAAGGCTCGATTTACGACGATAAAGACAGACAGTATTTTCAAACGGAAATAACTCTGATTGACCGTCAAAAGCCGAATCAGCAGTCGGTCGTCAAAATGCCCGAAAGTAGTATGACGACGCTTTCCGAATCTCGAAAAAAATTAAGAGACGGACTCAAACAAATTCGTAGTCTCTCCGAAGAAGAAATCGAGGCTTTCAACGCCGCGCTTGCGCCGCTCGTCCAGCCGAGTATCGTTTATGACAGCGTGCAGACGGAAAACGCCCGCGACGTTTTTTCAAAAGGAGTCGAGCCGCTGAAAATATCGCTCAAACGCGGGCAAACGGTTTTGCGCGAGGGTGACACCGTTACAGCAAGTGCGTTATCGCAAATTTCCGCTATTCGTAATTATACCAACGCGACACGCCAATACAATCGTTTCTTCGGACTTCTCGCGCTGGTTTTCGCATTGTTTTGGATAGCGTGGAAATTCATCCAAAATCGCGGAGTCGTTTCGCGCCTGACGCTTTCCGAACAAAAAACCTTTGCGCTCTTTGGGTTTATCGTGCTGGTTGAGACGACTTTAATGGCAGTGTTCTTCCGCCTTGCCGATTTTACCGCCGCCCAGAACGTCAAAGCACCGCTCAACGACCCGTCTTTGTGGGCGTTTGCCATTCCTTTTGCGGCGGCAAGTCTATTGATGACGCTGCTCGTCGACCGTCGAACCGCCCTTTTTACAGGATTATTTGTTTCACTTATTGCCGGACTGCTCGCGCCGAGAGGTTTGGAGTTTGCGCTCTATGCAGCGATTTCTTCCGCTGTCGCGGTCTATGGCATCGGACGTTACCGCAGCCGACAATCGGTAACTGTCGCAGGCGTTTTGGTTGGTCTGTCAAGCGCGATGATTGCCGTGGCTATTATCGGTTACACGCAGCAGCCGTTCATCTTAAACACAATTTTGCTGGCAATCGGCTGCGGTCTGGCGAGTGGACTCGTAACGGCGGCGGTCACAGCCGTATTTTTGCCGATGTGCGAAAACTTTTTCGGTATTTTGACCGATGTTAAGTTATTGGAATTATCAAACGCGGATTTGCCCGCGCTCGGAGAATTGGCGATGCGCGCGCCGGGAACTAACCAGCATTCGCACGCCGTCGGACATCTTGCCGAAGAAGCCTGCCGTGTCGTCGGCGCAAACGCTCTGCTTGCCAGAATCGGCGCGCTTTATCACGACATCGGTAAAGCCGCCGCGCCGCAGCATTACGTCGAAAATCAATTGGGAACAAATCCGCACGACCGTCTGAAACCGGCGCAAAGCGCGAAAATTATCGTCAGCCACGTTACTTACGGCATAAAATTGGGCAAAGAAATGAATTTGCCGCAGCGAATTATTGATTTTATCCCGCAGCATCATGGCACGCGCACTTTGCATTATTTCCTGAAAAAAGCGCAAGCCGAAGCTCGCGACGATGAGGAAGTTTCCGAAAACGATTTTCGTTATCCGGGACCGAAACCGCAGTTTAAGGAATCGGCGATTATGATGATTGCCGACTCTTGCGAAGCCGGAGCGCGTTCGCTTTCAGAGCCGACGCCGGAAAATATTCGCTTTATCGTTACTAAAATAATTGACGCGATTATCTCTGACGACCAGCTCGACGAATGCGATTTAACGCTTCGTGAACTGACGCAAATCCGCGAGTCAATGATAAAATCTCTGGTCGCCATCTACCATTCGCGCGTAGATTATCCGGGTTACGTTCCGCCGAGCAGTTTATCAAAAGCCGACATCAATCCGAAAGAAGATTCCGAAGAACGCGGTTTTCGCTTCTCAAATCCTGCCGATATTCCGATAAGTCCGGGCGGCGAAGTCGAGGACGAAGCGATTGAACGCTTACCTCAAGACAACAAAGCCGAAGCCAAAACCGTAAAATAGTTCCACAAAATTTATTGTAATGTGCTTTGATTTGAATTATTATCTTACGAACTTATAAAGCGTTACAAAGAAAAGTTGCCAAACCGAAGGAACTGCAAAACAGAGTTTTCCAAACAACTTCTAAAACTATCGAAAATTATTTTGTGCTAAAATTGCAGCGTGAACGAAAATTTGCAAATTCAGCCAAAACCGGCAAAAAAACGCAGGTCGCCTTGGTTTCTCGGCGCGTTTGTTTTGGTTTTGCTGACGGTTTTGATATTGCTGCAATCGTCGAATTACTGGAAGGATTTTGAAATCAATTCTGCCAGTGACACACTTCTTCTTTATGCGCTTTCTTCGCTCAATTTTTTTGCATTCGTCATTTTCGGGTTTATTTTTATTCGCAGTCTTCTAAAACTGCGCCGCGAAAGACGAGCAATGCAGATTGGCTCGAAAATCAAGACTAAACTTTTGCTGTATTTTTTTGCAATTAGTCTGCTGCCGATTATTGCAATGGCGTTTTTTTCTTATTTGTTTATGAACCGCGCTCTGGACAGGTGGTTTATACAAATTCCCGAAAATGTTTTCAGCGAAGCCAGGCGTGTGCAGAATCTGTCAATCGCCGACCAAACACTAAAATTGCAGGAAACCGCCAATATGCTCGCAACCGAACTGGATAAGCAGGAAATTACCGCGCCAGATTTGCAAGCAATTGTCGAAGCCGGAAATTTGACGAAGCTTGAAATACTCTCGAAAACAGGTGAAGTTATCACTACAAGTGAAAAAAATTTGGATGTGGAACAAAAAGCTGAACTCGAAGAAATCTTGGGTTTTGTTCGACAAAATAAATTTGATGAAGCGGCTTTGGAAGACGGAAAATTTTTCGACGCTGCCGCGGCAAAACTTTCGGATGGGCGAATGTTAATTGTTGTGCCGAGGTTGCGTCCGGCTGAAAACGTCAATCAATTATTTGAAAATTCCGTTGTCGAACTAGAAGAATTAAAGCAAAAACAGATTAGCGTCCGGCGAATCGGATTTCTAACACTGGGAGTTCTGACCTTTCTGTTGATTTTCGCTTCTTCGTGGACGGCTTTTTATATCGCGCGTGGGCTTACCGTTCCAATCAAAGCATTGGCGGAAGGCGCGGAAAAAATTGCGCGTGGAAATTTAGCGCACCGCGTTTCTGTTCTGGCGGAAGACGAACTTGCGCTGCTTGTTTTGACATTTAATCAGATGTCCGCCAAATTGGAGGAAAATTCAGCCGAACTCGAAGAACGCCGCAAATATATCGAAACCGTTTTACAGTCGCTTTCGACCGGCGTGATTTCCTTTGACAGCGAAAACCGTATTACGACTATCAACAAAGCGGCGATTCAAATTCTGAAAATTGAAATCGGAGATTTTACACAATTCGGATTGGAGAAACTAGTTAATGAAGAAAATCGCACGATTTTGGAAAGACTTGTCGCCCGTGCCGGACGTATCGGACACGCCAGCGAGCAAACAATTTTGCAGCGCGAGAATATAGACGGAAGTATGGAGATGAACTCAAGTTTGCCGGTTTTATTAACCGCGACCGCTTTGCCAAAAACTTTTGACGGCGAAACGGGCGGAAGTGTGCTGGTGATTGAAGATTTGAGCGAATTGATTGCCGCGCAACGCGCTTCGGCGTGGCAGGAAGTAGCCAGACGAATGGCGCACGAAATAAAAAATCCGCTGACACCGATTCAACTTTCAGCGGAGCGCATTGCAAAAAAATTTACAAACGGCGATGCAGAAGAAAATTATCCACAGGTAAACACAGATAAACACAGATTTGAAAACAAAGACCAAAAACTAAAGACTAAAGACCAAACCGCAAAAATCGTTAAAGACGGGACGGAAACGATTTTGCGCGAAGTTAATTCTTTAAAATCAATGGTTGACGAGTTTTCACGCTTTGCGCGGCTGCCGAATGCGAAATTGGAAAAGGGAAATGTTAATGAAATAATCGAACAATCCATTTTTCTTTACGAAGACCGTTTTCCAGATGTTCAAATAAAAACGAGCCTTGAAGATAAAATTCCGGGCGCGATGATTGACGAAGAACAACTGCGCCGCGTGTTTGTAAATTTAATCGAAAATTCGATTGAGGCTTTTGACGTTTTGCAAGCGGAAAAGCAAATTTTTATCAAAACATTTCACGACGCGGCGCGGGATTTGGTTGTTGCAGAAGTTTCCGATAATGGAAACGGAATTTCTCCAGCCGTCTTTCAGAAACTTTTTCAGCCGTATTTTTCTACTAAAGGACGCGGAACGGGTTTGGGTTTGGCAATTGTGCAGAGAATCGTCGGCGAGCATCAAGGTAAAATAAAAGCGGTTTCAAACAAACCGCGAGGCGCAAAGTTTATCGTCGAACTTCCGACTCTTTCTTAATTAAAGCAGGCTAAGAAAACGGAAAATATTAGTTCAGAAATTTCCGTTTTCCATTCAAACAGTCTTCTTCCGCTCCATTTCCTCAATAACTGATTCACCCATTTTCAGGTTAATTTCTTGAGCAATTTCTTTGATAACTTTGTCGGAAAGTTTTTCCATTACCCTTTTCGCAATAGCTTCAATAACTTCGGGTGAAAAGTTTGCCGTTTCCGTCGAATCTTTCTTCGCGCCGAATTCTTCGGTTTTCTGCGCGACAGGCTGTTCATCCGCAAATTCAAAAACCTTTTCGTCGAGCCACAAAATTTCATCTTCGGCTGAATTTATTGGCATTCGCCGAAAATAATCGTTGGGCAAAGCCTGCGTTTCCAGCGAAACTTCTTCTTTTTCGTCCGCATCCCGATTGGTAAAATTATTTTCCGATGCTTGAGAATTTGGTTCGGAAACAAACTTTTGCGATTCGTCCGCCGGAAGACTGCCAATTTGATTGATCAGAATTATTTCGTCGTCCATTCCCGCATCGTCAAACGGTTCAAAATTAGCGTCGTTCGTTATCTCGGAAGAATTGTTGAAATTGTTGACAGTTGCTTCTGCTGCTGGATTTTCAGAACTGAAATTATCTTGATTATAAGACGAAGTTTCACCGTTCGAGAGATTAAGTAAATCGGAAACTCTGGTCACTAACTGGCGAATCGACTGAAAAGGTTTTGTCAGGTAATCGTCTGCGCCGACACGCCGCGCTTCGGCTTCGTCAAAAGGCTCGAACGAACCGACCAGCAGAATAACCGGAATCTGCTTGGTTTCCTCATCCTGCTTAATCATTTCGCAAATCCGGTAACCGTCGAATCCGGGCATATTAACGTCAACCATTACCAAATCAGGCGCGAATTCGACAAATTTTTCCATTGCCGAGTTACCGTCGTCAGCGGTAATAACTTCAATTTCTTCTTCGGCAAAAGTCAGCTTGACAACCTTTTGAATCGTTACCGAATCATCTGCTAATAATAATCTACGTTTTGACATGGCGGTTTCGCTCCTTATCGAACTACTAAAAAAATCCTGAAGGCGACCGCATAATCCTTACTTTGATGCTGACGCTTGTTCTATAAAATTTTATCCTTTTGACGAATTTAATCGGTGAGCTTGCCGATTATTTACTAATTTTGCCGCGAGCTTTATTGCCGCCTTCATACTTGAAGCATCGGCTAAATTTTTCCCGGCAATATCGAAAGCCGTGCCGTGGTCGACCGATGTTCTGACGAGCGGCAAGCCGAGCGTAACATTGACCGATGCGCCGAACGACAGGCATTTGACGGCGATCGTCGCCTGGTCGTGATAGCAGGAAACAACCGCGTCGAATTCGCCCCGGAATCCGCGCAAAAAAATCGTGTCGGGCGAATACGCGCCGGAAACGTCTATGCCGAAATTTTCCCGACATTCGATAATTGCCGGTATTATCTCGTCAGCTTCTTCCGCGCCGAACATTCCACCTTCGGAAGCGTGCGGATTGAGACCGGCAACCGCGATTTTTACATCTTTTTTTAATAGTTTTGATAACGATTGATGAGAAAATTTTATCAGTTCTACCAATTTTTCTTTTTTTATCAAATCAATCGCGCTGCGGAGTGAAATGTGTGTCGAAAGCAAAACGACGCGCAGGTTTTCTGCAAAAAAACTCATCGCAAATTCTTTTGTGTCGGTTAAATGCGCGAGAAATTCCGTGTGTCCGGGGAAATCATAGCCGCCGAGCGCAATCGCTCGTTTGCTAATCGGCGCGGTGCAAATCGCATCAATTTTTTTCTCGCGCCAGAGGCGGACGGCTGTTTCGATATATTCGGCGGCGGCTTTTCCGGTTACGCCTGAATCTTCGCCCAAAATTATTTTGTCTGGAACGTTGTGTAAATCGTGAACGGCAATTTGGTTTGAATTGTGCGGAAGATTTTCCGTCGCTTCAACGAAATCAAATTTTAATTCTAAATCTCGCGCTGTTTTTCTTAAATACGCGGCATCGCCAATAACGACGGGCGAGCAAAATTTTTTTATGTTCTGGTCGGCAAGTGCTTTGAGCGTGATTTCCGCCCCGATTCCGGCGGCATCGCCCATCGTTATACCGACTCGCGGCAAAAATTCATCTAAATTAGATTTAGAGATATTTTCGTTTCGTTCGACCTTCACCGAATCATTTTGACATAAAAACGGAAATAATAAACCACCGAATTGCAAAGAGACACAAAATACTCAAAAAGCTTTTTGAGTATTTTGTGTCTCTTTGCATTCAAACATTTCTTAACTGCTAAATTTTAATCCGCTTGGCGACGAATAAACGTCGGAACGTTTATATCTTCGTCTTTTTTTACGTCCAAAGGATTGTATGCCGGCGGCATTGTCGCGCCGCCCACTGCGTGTACAGATTCCGCATACGGCGATAGCGGTGTCGCTGTTTGTTTGTAGTTGTCAAAGCCGGTGGCGATGACGATTATCTTCACATCGTCTTCCATTTCTTCGTCAAAGACCGTTCCGAAAATGATATTCGCGTCTTCGTCGGCTTCCTGATGAATCAGTGAAATCGCTTCTTCAATCTCGTCGAGCGGCATATTTTTTGAACCCGTGATATTGATAAGCGCGCCGCGCGCACCCTTGATTGAATTTTCTTCCAAAAGTTTGGAATCAATCGCCGCCTTCATTGCTTTAATCGCCGCGCCGTCGCCTGTTCCGTGTCCGATGCCCATCAGAGCCACGCCCATTCCCTGCATTACTGATTTAACGTCCGCGAAATCGAGATTGATAACGCCTGAAACGGTTATCAAATCGGAAATGCCTTGAACGGCTTGCAGCAAAATATCGTCCGCGCGGCGAAACGCATCCATAATCGAAATTTTTTCTTCGACTTCTTTGAGCTTTGAATTCGGAATCGTAATAATCGTGTCAACACAGCCGCGCAGTTCCGCGAGTCCTTCTTCGGCTTGCCGCATACGCTTTTTGCCTTCGACCGTAAAAGGCTTGGTCACGACGGCGACGGTCAATGCGCCGAGTTCGATGGCAAGCGCGGCAATGACCGGCGCGGCTCCCGTTCCCGTTCCGCCGCCGAGTCCGGTGGTGACGAAAACCATATCCGAGCCTTCCAGAACGTCCATTATCTTTTCGGTGTCTTCAATTGCCGCTTGCCGCCCGATTTGCGGGTTTGCGCCCGCGCCGAGACCGCGCGTCAACTGGCTTCCGAGCTGAATCTTTATCGGAGCTTTTGAATCGTTTAAGGCTTGCACATCCGTGTTCACCACGATAAACTGCACGCCTTTGATGCCTGCCTCAATCATTCGATTGACCGCATTGCTGCCGCCGCCGCCAACGCCGATGACGATGATTTTTGCGCCCGTTACTACCTCGTCGGCAAACTCCAACATCATTCCTTTATTTTTTATTTGAAGTCCGTTCGTAGTCATTATTTATGATTCCTTTTGAAGAAAATTTAATTGTTAAAACTATTTCTATGAATTTCCGAGAGATTTTGCGATTTCAACAAGATATTGTGTCTATGGCGAAAAAGCATACAACGATTTGGGGTAAAAAATCCAGCCCAAATGTTAAATTTATTTGAATTTACCTAAATTTATCTCGAAAATTTTCAAACCACTCGGCAACCTTGCGCGACGGCGACTTTCCGCCTTGATTTTGCTCACGGATTTGCGAGCGCATCGAAGCTAGTGTCAGCCCGCAAGCCGTCGCCCATTCGGGACTTTGCACTTCGTCGAGCAGTCCGCCGAAATGTTTTTGTTCTAAAAAACCGAGCCGTGTCGGCGCGTCGAAAACCTGTTCGGCAATCTCGACCATTCCACGATTTAGAGAACCGCCACCGGTCAAAACCACGCCACTCGAAATTTGCCCGCGAATGCCAAAAACTTCGTGCGCGATGTGCTGCAAAAGCTCGACGGCACGCGGCTGCATAATGTCGCACAAAATTTCTTTTGACAGTTGGCGCGTTTCCTGTCTGCCGACCGGCGTAACTTCGATAATTCCTTGTTTTTCCTCTTCACTCATTAGAAAACCGGCGACACAACCATAATGATGTTTGATTCGCTCGGCTTCGGGAATCGAAACGCGCAAACCGACTGCGATGTCTTTAGTAAAGTGCATTCCGCCGAATGGAAAAACAGTCGTGTGCTGCACCGCACCGCGCCCGAAAATCATCAAGCTGGTAATTTCTTCGCCGATATTGACGAGAGCGCAGCCGTATTCCTTATCGTCATCGCTCAAAGTGCTGTTTGCCGCCGCGAGCGGCTCTAACATCATTCTTTCGACTTCGAGACCAGCTTCATGAATGGCTTTGGCGATATTTTGTCTGCCCGCGCTCGGACTCGTGATAACGTGAATCCGGCTTTCCAGACGCGAGCCGCGCATCCCGATTGGCTCGACGATTCCGTCCTGCCCGTCAATAATAAACTCCCGCGGCAGGCGGTCAATGATTTCCCAACCGGCAGGAAGCTGCATTGCGCTCGCGGATTCAACCGCGCGTTCGACATCTTCAGTCGTAATCTCGCGTCCCGCGCCGGCAACAGCGACGACACCGCTCTTGTTTTCGCCGCGCAGATGCTCGCCCGAAACATTAACCGTCGCTGTATGAATCGACAAGCCGCTGACGCGCTCGGCTTCTTCGACAGCTTTTTTGATTGATTCAACTACCGCGTCAGTCGTGGTTACAATTCCGCGCCGAAGCCCGCGCGATTCAGCCGAACCGATACCGACAATATTCATCACGCCACCGTCAGACGGTTCTCCGATGACGCACCGAACTTTGCTCGTGCCGATGTCTAATCCGACTGCTTGTATTTCACGACTCATTTATTTTCAATTACGAATTTCAAATTACGAATCACGAATGTTTGAAATTTTCTTTTAATTCGTAATTTGAAATTCGTAATTTTCATTTAATTTAACCGAAATCCAAAGGTTTCCTTTTGACTGCTCAAATCAATTGATTTTACTTCCTTTCCTTTACCCACTATTTTTTCAAGACCGGTTTGTAGACGTTTGCCAAAATTCTCTCTCGATAAAATAATCGTTACTGCTTCGCCTGAATCCTGCACGATTACCTTTGGCTCTTGCAAATCCGTTAAATCAACCGAATCGACACGCTTGGCAAGCTCGAAATTTTGCCATTCATCCAGCATCTTTTGGTAAATTTTCACGCGCTCTTGATTATCTTTAACGGCTTTGTCCGTTTTGCCTTCATTCCAGCCGCGCAAAGCAAACGGCGGGCGTTCATCGTTTTTTTCGACTGCGCCGAGAATTAATGCGTCATCGTCCGCCCAAAAATTGCCGGAGCCTAGCTGCACGACGGCGCGCGGCACGCGCTCACCCACGTCGACGCGAATGCCGTCGGGCAACACGCGCGAAACGACGACTGATTTGACGAGCATAAATTTTTCGATACCGTCTTTAATCTCCTTTAAGTCCGCTTTCCAAACGCCGGATTTTTCAGCCGAATCGCGGACAATTTTTTCAATGTCTTCTTTTGGAATCTTGTTTATGCCGCGAATGTCAACGGTTTTTACATCGAAAAATGCCGCCGCCGTCACCGTTCGGTAACCCATAAACAATAAAAATCCTAAACAAAACAAAATGCCTGCGCTAAAAACAAGCGGAACAATGAAGTTAACCAATGTTCCTGTACTCTTTTTTTGGTTAGTGATTTTTCTGCGCGGTCTTTTTACCGTCGTTCCCGTTTTGCGTCGTGTTCTTGTTTGTGTTGCCATATTTTTGAAATGATGAATTAGGAACGCTGAATGATAAATTAAAACCTTTTATATTCATCAATCATCATTCATTATTCCGCATTCATCTTATATTCATTATTCATCATTCCGCGTTCATCATTTAAAGAATCTCCGCGTCGTAATACTTCTAATATCTCATCGGAAAGCCGCGTGATGCTTCCCGCGCCCAAAGTTATAACCAAATCATCCGCCTGCAATTCTTCAAGGATTTGAGCGGCAGCATTATCAATTTCACCGATATACCGCACGTTTTTATGACCGTATTTTTTGATATTCTCGGTCAAAATTTCGGCGGTTACGCCTTCAATCGGCTGCTCGCTCGCCGCGTAAATATCCGAAACAAAAAGCACGTCGGCGTTATTGAAACAGAGCGCGAATTCGTCCATCAATTCGTTTGTTCTGGTATAGCGGTGCGGCTGGAAAACAACCACCGTTCGCTTGCCTCCCGAACCGTTTTTCGCCGCCGAAAGCGTTGCCAAAATTTCCGTCGGATGATGTCCGTAATCGTCAACTACCGTGATGCCTTTCGCTTCGCCTTTGAATTGAAAACGGCGGTTGGCATTCTTGAATTTCGTAAATGCTTCGGCGATTTTTTGGAACGGAATGTCAACTTCCAGCGCAACGACAGTTGCGGCTAAAGCATTATAAACATTGTGTTGTCCTGGCACCGGCAAATTTATCTCGCCCAAATCTTCCGCGCCTTTCCAAACATTAAAAGTCGAGCCGTAGTTATTGTTATAGCGAATGTTATGCGCTGAAACATCGGCTTGCGCGGTCATTCCGTATGTAACGCGACGACGTTTGATGTTCGGAATAATAAGTTGAACATTCGGGTCGTCGAGACAGATAACGCACGCGCCGTAAAACGGAACTTTATTGACAAAATCCGTGAAACACTGCACAACGTCGTCCATTCCTTTATAAGATTCCATATGTTCCTTATCAATGTTCGTCACGACGGAAACGGTCGGATTGAGCATTAAAAACGAACGGTCGCTTTCATCGGCTTCGGTTACGAACCAATCGCTCGTGCCGAGCTTGGCGTTCGAACCGAGCGTGTCAACCACGCCGCCGACAACCGTCGTCGGCTCGAGTCCGGCGTGTCCTAAAACCGTCGCAATCATCGAAGTCGTCGAAGTTTTTCCGTGCGTTCCGGCAACCGCCACCGAATACGGCTTCAAAGTCATCAATTCAGCCAACATTTCCGCACGCGGAATAACCGGAATTTTCCATTCTTTGGCAATTACAACTTCGGGATTATCTTCCGTAACCGCCGACGAATAAACGACAACCTGCGCGTCACCGACGTTTTCCGCCAGGTGTCCTTCGTAAATTTTCGCGCCGACTTTTTCTAAACGGTCGGTATTTTTTGATTTTCTTAAATCAGAACCCGAAACCGAAAATTCCAGATTGCACAAAACCTCGGCGATGCCGCTCATCCCGATGCCGCCAATGCCGATAAAATGTATGTTTTTAACGTGCCGAAACATTTCGATTTTGGATTTTGGATTTTGGATTTTGGATTTTATTAAATCTACAATCTCGAATCTAAAATCAGCTTTTTCCTTTTGCTAAACTTTCAATTAAATCAACCGCCGCTTCTGCCGCGTCCGATTTTGCTAATTTCTTCGCCGAAGTTTCCATCTCCGTAATTTTTTCGGGTTTTCCAATCAATTCAATAATTTCTTTTGCTAGACTTTCGCCCGATAAATCCTTTTGTAAAATCATTCGCGCCGCGCCTTTACCGACTAATGCTTCGGCGTTTTTCCGTTGATGGTCGTCGGCGGCAGTCGGAAGCGGAATCATCATCGCCGCTTTTCCCGCCGCCGCAACTTCCGCGCAAGTCGTCGCGCCCGCCCGACAAATTATCAAATCCGTTTTGGTAAATTCGGAAACCATATCCGAAATATAGCGGCGAACATCAGCCGTTTTCCAATCGTTTTCCGCATAACCTTTTTCAACCGTTTCAAAATCCGTCTCGCCCGTCTGATGTGTAATTTGCAATTGGTTTTTGAACGACTGCAAATGTTTCAAACTTTCAACCACCGCCGAATTTATCGCTCTCGCGCCCTGCGAGCCGCCGAAAACGAGCAGGGAAAATTTGTTATTTTCTCTTTGTTTCGACGGAATGTCAAAAAACTCTTTTCGCACCGGATTTCCCGTAACAACACCTTTTTTGCCGAAAAATTTAACGGCTTCTTCAAACGTCAAAGCGGCTTTGGATACAAACGGCGCAAGACGACGATTCGTAAAACCGGGAAGCGCGTTTGAATCCATCACCAGCGTCGGAACGCGCATTAAACTTGCCATTAAAAGAACCGGACCCGAAACATATCCGCCTGCACCGACAACGACATTTGGCTGAAAATTTATTATCAATCGACGCGCTTCGAGAAAACTTTTCGGCAGTATCGCCAAGCCTTTTAATTTTCCCAAAAGTCCCACATTTTTCAGTCCCGCGCTGTTTATCAAAGCAAGCTCAAAACCACTGTCGGGAACGATTTTCGTTTCAAGCCCGCGAGCCGTGCCGACAAATAAGACTTTCGATTCAGCGTCGCGCCACACGATTTCTTTGGCGACGGCGATTCCCGGATAAATATGTCCGCCTGTCCCGCCTGCGGCTATGATTATTTTCATTAACCTTGCTTAGTAAAGACGCGACGATTGGGCGACGCGGCGACGCAGTGAAAATCTCCGTGTCTCCGCGTCGCTATGTCTCCGTGTCGTATTTTCAAAACACTCACTTTAGTCCCGTTTGCCCGCGCTTTTTTCTGCGCGGCGGCGTTTCAAATTCGTCATTTTTAACCGCAACTTTCGAAGCAGCGGTACCGGCATACTGTGATATATTCAGCAAAATTCCGACGGCAAAAAGCGTAACGACAATTGACGAACCGCCATAGGAAATAAAGGGAAGCGGAATGCCTTTTGCCGGAAGAATCGAAATCACGACCGAGATATTAAAAAGTGCCTGCACAATAATTCCCGTGATAATTCCGATGCCGAGTAGCATTCCGAAACGGTCGGGCGCAAGCATCGCGGCGCGTGTTCCTCGCCACAACAGCAAACCGAAGGCAATCACAACCGCCAAAGTTCCGATTAAACCCAATTCTTCACCGACGACCGCGAAAATAAAATCCGAATACGGATACGGCAGATAGAAAAGTTTCTGCTGACCTTTGGCAAAACCTTCGCCAAAGACTCCGCCCGAACCGATGGCATAGAGACCTTGCACGACTTGATAACTTCCATCGCTGGAATTTTCCCAAGGGTTTAGGAAGGCGAGCAGACGTTTCATTCGCCAGGGCGAGAGAATTAAAGCCGAAATTCCGACGACCAAAAGACTTCCGACCATCGAAGCAATGTGCAGCCATTTCGCGCCTGCCGCAAAATATACCGTCACGAAAATCGCGCACAAAACCATCGTCGTTCCCAAATCCGGCTCAGCCATTATCAGCACTCCTAAACTGCCCAAAACCAGTGCGCACGGCAAAACAGTTTCCCTTAGATCTTCGACTGTATCTTCGTTTTTCGTCAAAAAGTAAGCGAGAAAAATCGGCAAAGCGACCTTGGCGATTTCCGAAGGCTGAAACGACATTCCCGAATAACGCACCCAACGCCGCGCGCCGTTAACCGGCGGAAATCCGAAAACCGCGAGCAGCAAAATTGCCGTAATAACTAAGATTCCATAAACGATTGTTTTGCTTTCATAGCGATGATAATTTATTTTGCTGGTCAGATACATCGCCGCCAGACCCAATAAAGTAAAGCCTGACTGTTTGTAAAAATACGTGAACTGGGTTTCGCCCTGCGTTTCCCTGAGCGCAATCATCGCCGACGCGCTGTAGACCATAATCGAGCCGAACACGGCGAGACCGGCGGCAACCGCAAACATTAACCAATCTATGCGAAGTTTTTTTACCATTCTTAAAAATTAGTCCACAGTTCAATGTCTGATGTCCAAAGTTTTAGTTTGTTTTACAGACTGACCTTGGGCTTTGGGCTTTAGACTTTGGACGGCATTTTTGAAAAAAATGCCCCGTTCCTCATACGAATTGAACATATCGAAACTCGCGCACGCCGGCGCGAGCAAAACCGCATCGCCGCTTTCGGCATATTCAAAACTTTTTAAAACCGCGTTCGTCATCGAATCGGCGCGAGCGATTTCAGCGTAATTTTTCAATTGGCTTTCGATATTGTCGGCATCTTCACCAATCAAAACAAGTTTTCGGACATTTTCTTTTATCAAATCGGCAAGTGGCGCATACGGCGCGTTTTTTCCGCGTCCGCCTAAAATTAAAATGATTTTGCCGTCCGTTTCCGCTAACGCTTCAAGTGCTTTTTGGGCTGCGTCAACGCTCGTCGCTTTGGAATCGTTATAAAATTTTACGCCTTCAATATCCGTTACAAATTCCAAGCGATGTTCGACGGCTTTAAAATTTCTCAATGTCTCGCGCATCGAATTCGGCGACGCGCCGCAAGCCAAACCAGCCGCAAGGCTCGCCAAAACATTTTGAACGTTGTGAACGCCGCGCAAATTCATTTCATCTCGAAGAGCCAAAACCTTTTCCTTGTCGTTTGCCCGACAAATCAATTCTCGTCCGCGCAAAAACAAACCTTCATCCAATTCCCTTGCAGTTGAAAACAAAACGACGTTCGCCCGCAAATTTTTCGCACAACTCGCCGTGATTTCGTCATCAGCGTTTAAGATTGCTACATCGTCCGCTGTTTGATTCATAAAAAGACGATGTTTGGCGGCGGCGTAATCGGTAAAAAAATCATAGCGGTCGAGATGATTCGGCGTAACATTTAAAGCAACCGCGACATTCGGGCGAAAATCCTTAATCGTTTCGAGCTGAAAACTCGAAAGCTCGCAAACCGTCCATGTTTCATCAGTCGAAGTTTCCGCCAAATTTATCAAAGGCGTTCCGATATTTCCGCCGACCTGCGTTTCAATTCCCGCATTTTTCAAAAGTTCACCAATCAAAGTCGTCGTCGTCGTCTTACCGTTTGAGCCTGTGATTCCGACGATTCGACCTTTCAAAAACCTGTAAGCCAGTTCGACTTCGCCGACGACTTCGCCGTCTTTGCGTTCGACATAACGCGCCGGAACTGTATTTGTCGGAACGCCGGGTGAAATGACAACCAAATCAATCTGGTCAAGCAGCCAGGAGGGAATTTGCCCGTCAAGAAGTCCGATTTTTTTTTCCTTCAAAGAGCGTGCTTCTTCTGTCCAATCTTCAATTGACTTTTTATCGTGAAGCGCGACCGTCGCGCCGCGCTTCACCAAAAATTCGGCGGAAGCTATGCCGGATTTTCCCGCGCCTAAAACTAGAGTTTTTTTACCTGTAAGTTCCATTTTTTAAGTAGTCGTTCACAATTATGTATAACTATTTCTATTTAGGCTTCGAGCCATAACCAACATAAGCCTATTTATTCCAGAGTTTAACCAATAATGGGATAGTTAAGTCTAATTGTGAACGACTACTTATTAACGCAAAGTTGCAAAGGGAAATCGTTTTAAATACTTTGCACTTCTGCATCTTTGTGTTAAAAGTCATCTCAGCTTTAAAGTTGATAAACTCAACAACGCAAAAAGAATCCCCACAATTACAAATCTGAACACTATCTTCGGCTCTTTCCAGCCTGCAAGCTGAAAATGATGATGCAGCGGCGATTGCATAAAAATTCGTTTGCCTTTACCGCCGGTTTTTTTCGTGAATTTGAAATACGAAACCTGCAGCATTACCGACAGGGCTTCGATAATAAAAACGCCGCCGATGAACGGTAAAAGAAATTCCTGTTTGGTTAAAATCGCCACCGTTCCAAGCGCGCCGCCGATTGCCAGACTTCCGACATCGCCCATAAAAATCTGCGCGGGCGGCGCGTTATACCACAAAAATCCGAGACTCGCGCCGACCATCGCCCCGCAAAAAACCGTCAACTCAGCCGCCTCCGGTTTGTGCGTGATGTCGAGATATTCAGCCCAGCGTCGGTCGCTCGAAACATACGTCAATGCAGTCAAAGCCGACATCGCAATAAACGTAATACTCGCCGCCAAGCCGTCCATACCGTCGGTCAGATTTACCGCGTTTGACGAACCCAAAAGAACAAAAATAATAAAAATCAAATAAGGAAGCGGACTAATCCAGCTAACAGCATCAGGATAATTCGCAATTGCTGTGGCTTTAAAAAACGGAATACTCAGATTCCAGGGATAATTAGCGAAATAATAAAGACAGCCCCAGACAACAATCGCGGTTAATAGCTGACCCAAAATCTTTTGCCAGCCGGTCAAACCCAAACTGCGCTTTTTGACGATTTTGATGTAATCGTCGGCAAATCCGATGATGCCGAACGCGGTTGTCGCGCCCAAAGCCAGCCACAAATAAATGCTGTCGAGCCGCGCCCAAAGAATTGTCGAAAGAAAAACCGCGCCGAGAATTAGAACTCCGCCCATCGTCGGCGTGCCTTTTTTCGCTTGATGCTCCTCCGAAAGTTCTTCGCGGATTTCCTGTCCGTATTTAAGTTCGGCAAGTTTCTTTATCACTTTGCCGCCAAACAATAGCGAGATGATAAGAGCGGTAATCGTCGCCCAAGCCGTGCGAAACGTGAGATATTGAAAGACGTTTAAGCCTTTGTAAAAATACGATTCGCCGCTCGCGCCGTATTGTTTGAAAGCAATTTGATATAAAAGATAATAAAGCATCAGTTGAATTTCGGATTTTAGATTTTGGATTTTGGATTTGTCCGCCGTCCTTCGTTTTCCTTTGTCTTAAATTTGAAATCTACAATCAAAATTCAACTGATGCTTTTATCAGTGTGCATCTGTGGTTTCATTTTTCTAAATTAAAATTTTCCAATAATTTCTCAATCACCTTTTCCGTTCGCACGCCGCGCGAGCCTTTTACCAAAACCAAATCGCCCGCCTTTATTTCACTCCTAAGAAATTCGCCTGCTTCGGTCGAATCTGCAAAAAACTTTGTTTCGCTTAAACCGTTTTCCTTTGCGCTTTGGGTCAACTCTTTTGCCAAGCCGCGCACGCCGATTAAAAAATCAATCCCGCTTGCGGCAAGTTGTCTGCCTGTTTCGCGGTGAATTTCCTTTTCCGTTTCGCCGAGTTCGAGCATTTCGCCCGCGACGACAAATTTGCGTTTCGCAGCTTTTCCGTTGTCAACCAGAGTTCTCACCATTCCCAAAAGTGCCGCCGGATTTGAATTATACGAATCGTTGATAACGGTAAAACCTTCAGCGAAATGTAAAACTTCACCGCGCTGCGCGGGCGGCGCAATCGTCTGCAAAGCGTCGGCGATTTCCCGCGCCGACATTCCGAAACCGAAGCTGACAGCCGAAGCCGCGAGCGCGTTTAAGACATTGTGTCGTCCCGAAAGCTGCAACCTGACATCGGCTTTACCGTTCGGCAGATTCAAAACAAAATTTGTTTCACCGAATTTCCGCATTTCGATTTCGCTTGCCGAAACATCAGCCGCATTTTCGATTCCAAAAGTTATTGTCTTGCCTTCGTGTAGTTCGCGCATCGCCAAAACGCGAAAATCATCGGCGTTTAAGACTGCGATGCCTTCCGGTTTCATTCCTTCGATGAGCTCGGCTTTCGCTTTTGCGACATTCTCAATCGAGCCGAGATGTTCGACGTGAACGGGTAAAACATTCAGTTCGACGGCAAAATCCGGCGGTGTAATTCGGCACAAACGCGCAATTTCATTCGACGGCGTTGACATTCCCATTTCCAAAACGGCAGCATCAAAACCTTTATCTTCGGCGAGCTTCAGAACCGTCAAAGGATGTCCGAGTCCGTTATTATAATTCTTGACGTTTCGCAAAACTTTGCGCCCGGAACTTTGCAAAACGTGCGCGGTTAATTCCTTTGCCGTCGTTTTTCCCGCGCTTCCCGTAATCGCTACAACCGGTTTATTCCATTCGAGATAAACGCCGCGCGCTAAATTCTGCAAAGCCAAAATAGCATCGCCGACAAAAATTAAGCGGTCTTGAAATTCTTCTAAAACCGCTCGTTGTTCCGCAAATCTGTCGGGACGCGCTACACAAAACGCCGCGCCTTTCTTAAATGCCGCCGGAATGTATTGGTGCGAATCTTGAAAATCGCCGTTAAAGCAATTGTTTTTGTAATCAGGCTGCGAAAGCGCAAAAAAAACTTGACCCGCCCGCACCTCACGCGAGTCAATCGCAAACGACTGCACCTCGGTTTCGAGCAAAGCGGGATTAAGTTTGGAAGCGTCCGCATCCATATATTTTATGACAGTTTCTGGTTTCAATTTACAATGCGCGCCCTTTCGGTTGACGATTTGTTTTTTGTATCGCCTTTCGGCTTTTCTCTGTCCAAAATCGGTTTCGGTTTTCCCGAATTTTTCTCGTCCTTCGGAGATTTATTCGATGATTTATCGGTTTCCACTTTAATTTCTTTCGGCGGTTTGCCGGGAACGGCTTTTTCTCTTTCGACAACCCTTTCCTTTTGAGATTTCTTTTCCGGGTTTTCAGCCGCCTTCTTATCGGTTTTTTCGACCGATTTGCTTTCAGAATTTTTTGTCGAAGCCGTATTGGAATCTAAATTTATCGCCGAATCCGTTTTCGCCTCCGGTTCGCTCGGAACTTCTTTCTGCGCCGCCGCTGTTGTTGCCGCTGCAATTTGCTCTTGAGTCGGCATATCGTGCGGCACATTTAATTCCGGCAGAATTTGCTGGGCGATTTCGCGGAAAACCGGCGCGGAAACTTGTCCGCCGTTGCGCAGCGCTCCTCTCGGTTCATCCATCACGACCGCAATAACCACAGCCGGATTTTCAGCCGGAGCAAAGCCGACGAACGACGAAGTATATTTGCTTCCGCTGACTCTCTTTATTTTAGGGTCGTATTTCCAAGCCGTTCCGGTTTTTCCGGCAGACGAGTAGCCGTCGAGCGCGGCTTCTTTTCCTGTTCCGGTCAACACCACTTCGCGCAGCATTCTGCGCAGGCTGGCGGCGGCTTCCGCGCTGACGACGGTTGTCTTTTCAGTCTCGGCGGCGGAAATCACTTTTCCGTCCGCCTGACGAATTTCTTTTATAATGTGGGGGCGAACTCTCACGCCGTCGTTGGCAATAGCTGCGAAAGCCAGAGTGGTTTGCAAAGCCGTTACGCCGATTTCATAACCGATTGACAACGAAGCCAGCGAATCGCCTTTCCAACTTTCCAGCGGGCGTACCAGTCCGCGCGTTTCCCCCGGAAGCTCGATGCCGGTTGCCTCGCCAAAACCGAATTGACGAATGTAATTGTTGAATCTGTTCTCGCCGACTTTCAAGCCGGTTTTAATCGCGCCGAGATTGCTGGAAATCGCCATAGCCTTCGTGTAAGAAATCGCCTTGCCGCAATGCCGGTCTTTGAATTCGCGTTTGCCGACTTCGATAGTTCCGTTGCCACAGCTAAACCACTGGTCAGGCTTAATCAGTTTTTCCTGCAACGCCGCTCCGTAGGTTACGAGCTTAAAAATCGAACCGGGCGCGAAACTGCTCTGCACCGCTTTACTCTTGTAATTTTCGGTCGGAAAATCGGCGAAATTATTCGGGTCAAAGGTTGGGTAATCCGCCATCGCCAGAATCTCGCCCGTTTTCGGATCAAGCACGATTGCTATTCCCGATTTCGCGGCGGCGGCTTTGACACCGGACTTGAGAGCTTCTTCGACTTTGTATTGAATCGAATGGCTAATCGTCAAAACAATGTCTTTCGGCGGTTCGCGCTCTTCTTCGGTTCCGGATTCGTCATAAACTCTGCCGAGACGGTCGCGGTCTTGCCATTTTTTGATAACCGCGCCGCGTAGAAGTGTTTCCTGCGATTGCTCGATTCCGGCTAATCCAACATCGTCGGAATTACTGAAACCGATAACTTGCGCTGCCAGACTTTTATACGGATAACCGCGTTTTTGTTCTTCCTTCCAGTGCAAGCCCGCCAATCGCGGTTCGTCATACTTTTTCAAATCAATGTCTTTTAACTGGTCGTTTAATCTCTCGAACGTTTCTTCGTCAACCTTTCGCGCCAGCCAGACAAATCTTTTGCCGTTTTGTTTGGCTGTCTGCAATTCTCTGAAAACATCGCTCGGTTTAAGTTTGAGCGCGGCGGCGACTTTTTTCGCAGTTCCTTCGATATCTTCGATTTCGGTTGGGTCGGCAAACAGAGACTTTGTTTCAACGCTCATTGCCAGAGCGCGTTCCGAGCGGTCATAAATCGTGCCGCGCAGCATTTTTATTTTTATCTGGTCGCGCCGCTGGAATTGCGCCCGGTCGCGCAGCCATTCGCTTTGGTTGACTTGTAGATTAACCAGCCGCACGCCAATTGCGCCAATCCACAAAATAAAAAACGCGACAATCAGCATAAAGCGGGTGGTCACCGTCTGCATCGGATTTTTTTCGCGTTTGATTTTTTTTAAGCGTTGTGCCATTTAATTTTTCAAAGTTTAATCAAAGTGAATTCAGTGGGTTTCGCATTTTCGGGGAAAATTTTATAACCTGTAACGCTTTATTTTTCAGCAATTTGTATTGGAGATTTATCCGGTTTGTCTTTTGTCTTCGGCGATTTGTGGGGTTTTATTAACTCTCTTGCTGGCGTTTCCGCAACCTTTTTTATAACTTGGATTTTGCTGGAAACTGCTTGTTTTACTTTTTCAGCCGGTAATTTTACTGCTGAATTAATACCAGCGGGAACGGCGGCAATTTTGTTTGCAGTTTCGGTAAAGCCAATTTTTTTGGCGACTTTTTTGATTTCGGCGGGTGAAAGCGCAATTTCTTTGGCAAGTATGAGCCGTCGCTTCTCCGCTTCGAGTTCGTCGAGTTGTCTTCGCAGCCGGGAATTTTTAATACTGTATTCAATCGAGGAAAAATGCTGACGCGCGGCAAAGAAAAAACCGGTAATCAGAAGCAGTCCGCAAGCGAGCGTCAAAACATAGTATCGCCACGGAATCGGATTACCTTGACGTTTTGTTTTCTTTTTTTGATTGGTTTGGGAATTTATATTTCGGCTCATAGTCGTCTCCAAGTCGCGGGTCGTTAATTTAATTTCAAGCAAGTGCGGAGTTTTGCGCTGCGGGCGCGGGGATTTTCCTCCGTTTCAAGTTCAGTCGGCACAATCGGCTTGCGCGTTAAAATCTCGATTTCCGTTTTCGTGCCGCAAACGCATTGCGGAAATTTCGGCGGACAAAAGCATTTTCCCGACAGTTTCTGCAGCGTCTGTTTGACAATGCGGTCTTCCAAAGAATGAAAAGTTATCACCGCAAGTCGTCCGTCCTTTTTCAAAATGTCCACACTGTCGCGGATAAACCGCTCTAAAATTTCAAGTTCGCCGTTGACCGCAATTCTTAAGGCTTGAAACGTGCGCGTCGCGGGATGAATTTTATCTTTTTTGCCGCGCCCGACGGCTTTTTCAACAGTTTCGGCAAGCTGTTTCGTCGTTTTAACGGACGCGCCGTTCTCTCTTCTTTCAACTATTCGCCGCGCGATGCGTCTAGATAATCTTTCCTCGCCGTATTCGTAAATAATTCGCGCAATCTCAAATTCGGAAAGCGTTTCGAGCAATTCGGCAGCGGTTTCCGAACTTGAATCTTGATTCATCCGCATATCGAGCGGCGCATCGAATCGAAAGCTGAAACCTCGTGTTTGGCTGTCAAATTGCAATGACGAAACGCCCAAATCGGCTAAAACTCCATCAACCTTTTCGACTTCGGCTTCCACTAAAACCTGCTTAATGTCAGAAAAGTTCGAGTGAAAAACCTCGAATCTTTCGCCGAATTTTTTGAGCCTCTCCTTCGCCAGCTCAATCGCTTCCGCGTCTTGGTCAATTCCGACAACTCGCGTTTTATCATTTGCCGCCAAAATCGCTTCCGTATGTCCGCCCAAACCGAGCGTCGCGTCAACAAAAATCTCACCTGCTTGCGGCTTAAGCAGTTCCATAGTTTCGGCAAGCAAAACCGGCTGATGTATGTTTTCGGCTATATTTTTCGGCACTTTCAAAGAACTGCGTTTATTTTCACAGGCTGAATTTAGTCACACGAATACACTTCGAGATTTAGTTTTTCAAAAACCCGTAAAAAATTTCTGGAATAAATTTCTTAGTTTTCGGCAAAAAACCTACTGAACCATCCTTTCTCAAACGTTCAGCTGCAAAAATGTTCCGCACGATACATTTTCAATAATTTGTGCGGAAAGTGCTTAAAAATTCTCCATATCTTAAACACTAATTGTGAGAATCTACTCTTAGCCCGAAAATCGCGTTTGGCTGTTTTCAACCGAATACAAAGCATCTTACGATTATTTTTTATGGTCTGTCAAGGATTATTTACAGATTTTTTGTTTTAATCAGATGCTTAAAAAATTGCAGTTGTTTTAAAGGAAAAACTCGCCATTTATTTTTAATTCAAAGTTTTTCTTTCGCAGATGTTTGCGGTAAAGTCTATATTCTATTGTTTTCCCGAAAGTGTTTTGTTTATGACTATTACTTTCATTGAACTTATTGTTTTCGGTGTGGTTGCAGGATTTGCAAACGTGCTCGGCGGATTAATTCTTTTTCCAACGGGGATTCATAAAACATACAAGAACCTTCTTAAATATATTTTAGCGTTGGGCGCGGGTTTTATGCTCGGTGTGATTTTTATCGAAGTTTTGCCGGAAGTAGTTGAAATATGGATAAAACCAGAAACCGGACAAGTGAGTGAAGTCCTGGTTATTCCGATGATTCTGCTGCTGGTCGGCTATCTCTTGACACAGTTTTTTGAACATACCATCGCGCCGCATTTTCACTTAGGCGAGGAAATGAAGCACGAGCATTTGATTTCCACGCGCTCTGCTTACACGGCAATCGGCGGTCTGTTGATTCATACATTTTTTGACGGTGTTTCAATCGCTGCCGCCGCGCAGGTTAATTTCCGCGTCGGGATTTTGGTTTTTATCGCGGTTTTTCTGCACAAATTTCCCGAAGGCTTTACGATTGCTTCGATGGTTTTAGCTGCCGGAAAAGGTCTCAGGGAAGTTATTCTGGCAACATCTCTAGTTGGTTTTACAACTTTACTCGGCGTTTTAGTTTTTTATTTTATCGGCGCAAGCGTAGGATTTACCGTGGCTTACGCGCTTCCGTTGGCAAGCGGTGTAACGCTTTATGTGGCGGCAAGCGACCTTATTCCTGAAGTCAATCATCACGGCGGAAAACGACCGCTCGTTTCGATGTCCGTGTTCGCCGGAGTTGCATTGTTTTTCCTCGTGCATTACGCTTTGCATACGATTTTAGAAACTTAGAACATTGCGATATAAATTTTCGTATCTGTTTCGGATTTGGTAAATAGTTTTCTACAAAAATGAAAAAAAGCCTTTCGACGGTAAAATTTAACTGGCTGATTTTAGTTTTGCTTTACGGCTTGATTAGTTTGCAAGTCTTTTCGCAAACGGCAAGTCCGTTTTCGATTAACGAATCGCCTTTGCCCGCGCCGACCGAGCCGGTGAATGATTTTGCGGGCGTTTTGGATGAAAACACCAGGCAAACGCTCAACCAGCGAATAAAGGATTTTAAGGCAAAGACAAATCCGCAAGTCGTCTTAGCGGTTGCGATTGTGAAAACAACCGGCGAGCGCGATATTTTCGATTATTCGTTGGCAGTATCGCGCGGCTGGAAAATCGGTACGAAGGACGATGAAAATCCGAGCGCGCTGCTTTTTATTGCGATTGATGACCGCAAGTATTTTACGCAGGTCAGCCGAAACTTGGAAGACGAATTGCCCGACGGCGTTGTAGGACAACTACAGCGTCAAAATCTCGTTCCGGCATTCAGACAAGGAAATTACGGCAAAGGTGTCGCGGATACGATTGAAGCATACATTCGCACGATTGAAGCCAAAGGAAGCGGTCAGCCCGCTAACATTGCAAACACCAAACAAGAGCGCGCAGAAAGAAGTTCTGGAGGAATTTGTAACATCGTGACTTGTCTGATAATTTTATTCATTTTAATGCTCATAATTTTCAGTCGTTTTGGCTCATCAAACAAAAATAAAAATGACAGAGACCGTTGGGGCGGCGGAGGTGGCGGATTCGGCGGCGGAAGTGCGTTGCCATGGATTATCGGCGGAGTTTTGGGCGGAATGGGCGGCAACGACAGCAGTTCTTCAAGCGATTGGGGTGGTTCTTCGGGTGGCGGTGATTGGGGCGGTTTTGGCGGCGGCGGAGATTTCGGCGGCGGCGGCGCGGGCGGAGATTGGTAAGGCGGTTTTGAGCTGCGTAATATAAACCTTTCAATTTGGGAAAAAGTAATTTTATGAATACAGGAGAACGTATCGGAAAAATCGAAAAAAGGGTTAATACAATTGAGAAAGCCGTCCAAATATTAACCGAGTTGATTGTTAGCCACGACGAAAGACTAGTTAAAACTCTGAATAATGACGAAGACCTGAACGCCAAAATTTCTGCGTTAGTTGATGCTCAAATCAGAAGTGAAGATAAATTACAAGCATTGATTGATACTCAAATGAGAAATGAAGATAGATTACAAATTATCAATTCGGCTCTTGGACAATTAACGCAGCTCGTCGAAAAGGCTCATTCGCGGATTGACCGTTTGGAAAATTGAACTTTGATTTGATAAATAATGAAACATCAATTTGACGCATTTATTGACGATTTGAGAGGGACACACGGCAGAAATCTGGCTTCGGTGATTTTATACGGCTCGGCAGCGGCAGGCGATTTTGTTCCCAATAAATCGCATTACAACCTGTTGATTGCGCTGCACGAAATCACGCCGAAGGATTTGCGCTCCGCCCAAGCACCGATGCGCGAATGGCACCGGATGGGTCATCCCGTGCCGGTTTATTTTACGGTCGCCGAACTCGAAAGCGCAGCGGACGTTTTCCCGATAGAGTTTCATCAAATGGAAAGTGCCAGAATTTTGCTTTACGGCACGGATGTTTTAGCGGATTTGAATATCTCAGACGAGCATTTAAGACATCAAACCGAATACGAACTTAGAAGCAAGTTGATTCAGCTGCGCCGTCAATATATTCCCGCCTCGACTTCGGTTTCCGGTTTGATAAATCTAATGGCGGAAAGCCTTTCGAGTTTTGCCGCGATTTTTCGCGCCGTTTTGATAATTCATGAATTCAAGCCGCCGGTAACGAAACACGAAATTATTGCCGCAACGGTCAAAGAATTGAAAATAGACGGCAAATCGTTTGAAAAAATCTTCGAAATTCGAGAAAATAATTCATCTAATATGCTCGATGAAGTTTTGGCTAACGCGCTTTTCGCCGATTATATGCAACAGATTGAAAACGTTATCGAAGCGGTTGATAAAGTTCGGAAAGATTGATGGAGAAGATTGTGTCCGCAGTGCCGAAACCGATTTATACTTTGGAAGAGTATCTGGAACTCGAACAAAGCACCGACGAAATTCGTTATGAATTTTTCGACGGCGAAGTTTGGGCGATGGCGGGCGCGAGCAATGAACACGACCGAATTCAAGGAAATATCTTTTTTGCGTTGCGGACAAAATTTCGCGGACGCAAATGCCGGGTATTTTTAGCCGATATGCGCGTCAAAGTTCCGGCTTTTCCGCCGTATCGTTATCCAGATTTGTCGGCTTTGGGCGGTGAAGAGAAATTCGAATTTATCGGCAAGCAGCAGATGTTACTGAATCCGAATTTGATTGTGGAAATTTTGTCGCCGTCAATTGAAGCGTTTGACCGCGGCAGTAAATTCACTTATTACAAATCAATCGAAAGTTTCAATGAATATCTGCTCGTATCGACCGAGCGTGCGAACGTCGCGCAGTTTATCAAACAGGCGGACGGTTCTTGGAGGCATTATGAATTTAACGATTTAGACGAAACCGTAAAAATTGAGTCGCTTGATTGTGAAATCCAAATGCGGGAAGTTTATGAAGAGGTAATATTTCCGCCCGAATCGCGTCCGCCGATTATCGGCATTGACATTATCAATTAAAAGGAGAAATTAGAAATGAAAAGAGTAATTTTATTAACAATCGCGTTGTTTGCCGTCTTCGGTCTAAGCGGCTGCAGTTACAACGATTTGACTGCCAAACAGCAAGGCGTAAAAGGTAAATGGGCAAATGTCGAAAGCTCTCTGCAGCGTCGTGCCGATTTGATTCCGAATCTGGTGCAGGTTGCGCAGACGCTCGGCGTGCAGGAACAGGAAGTTTTCGGACAGATTGCCGATGCGCGTTCGCGTCTTATTAATACGACGCAAGCCGCGCCGCAAGGCACAGACGGCGATAAAACGCCCGAACAAAAACAAGCTGTTTTAGAAGCTAACAACAGTTTCGGCGGAACAATCGGAAGACTTTTAAGTTTAACGGAATCTTACCCCAATTTACGTTCGAGCGAAGCCTTTTTGAAAGTGCAGGACGAGTTGTCAAGCACGGAAAATCGAATAAACGTTGCGAGAACCGATTATAACGATGCAGTTACGGGTTACAACACAACGCGCAATCAGTTTCCCGCCGTTTTAACCGCGAGTTTACTGGGTTTTAAGGAAGAACCATTTTTCAAAGCCGACGAAGGCGCAAGACAAGCACCGAGACTTCCTGACCCAAATTCAATGCGAAGAAACAGCGCGCCCGCCGCAAATCAATAAAATGTTTGGATAATTTAGTAAATAAGTTCGAGTGAGTTTTCTTTGCTCGAACTTATTTTACTTTTAAATCAAAATCGGGAATAATCTTGCCGACCACATCACCGCGCCGGTTTTTTATCACAATCGGCGAGTACTCGCGCAGTTTTTCATCATTACTTTCGTTTAAAATTCCGATTTGACGCAAAAGTTCGATAGCGACGACGGCTCGTGCGCGTTGGTCGTCGCCGTCTTCGATTTTGAAGGCGATTCCCAAACCCGTTTTCCATCGCTCATTCGGCAACACGCCCGCCAGATAAACACCTTCCGCGCCGATTTTTGAGATAATTTTTCCGCTCGCGGCTTGCATAATCAATGTATCGAGCCGCTTCGTTCCGCCAATCATTTCTGGAAAACTCATCATTGCCGAAACAATTTGTCGGTTCGCTTCGTGCAATTTTCCATTAAAACTTTCCGGCGGAAAAACTAATTTGGCAAAAGCCCGCGCCATTGCGGAAATCGGCAACGCAAAATTCGGCAACACGCAGCCGTCAATACCGATTTTTATTTCACTTTCGGGAACGTCCGTAAATGCAGAAACAACTTCTAAAACCTTTTGCTGAACAGGATTTTCCAACCGTTCGTAAGTTTTAATATCCGCGCCGATATGTTTGGCAAGCGCGAGCATCGCGGCGTGTTTCCCTGAACAATTATTGTGAAGCTGTGTCGGTTTTTCACCTGAGCAAATCATTTTCTCGGCTGTTTTTTCATCAAACGGAAGATGCGTGCCGCAATGCAAATCTCCTTCGGTAAAATTTGCCTTTTCGAGCATCTTTCTCACCGTTTCAATGTGAAAACTTTCGCCTGAATGCGAACCACAGGCGAGCGCGATTTCCTTTTCAGAAAATCCGAAATGCGTCGCCGCGCCGCTCAGAATAAATGGCAACGCTTGAAAAGGTTTTGCTGAAGAACGCCAAAACGTAACGGTTTCAGGATTGCCGATTTGCTCGACAATTTCGCCCGCACCGCTGACGATAATCAAATGCCCGCGATGAATTGATTCAATTGTTTCGCCGCGAATCGCTTTGGCTAGAATTGCAGATTCCATATATTTGTAGATGTTAGAGGTCAGAGGTTAGAGATTAGTTTTTTATCTCTAACCTCTGACCTCTAACATCTCTCTAGCGTGTTGCCGCGCCGTTTCGGTAATTTGCGCGCCGGTCAGCATTCGCGCAATTTCTTCGACCTTATCTTTGTCGTTTAATTCTTTTACGCCGACTTTGGTTTTTTTGCCGACAATTTCTTTTTCCACCAAGAAATGCTGGTCAGCAAGAGACGCGACTTGCGCTTGATGCGTGACGCACAAAACTTGCTGTGTTTTGGCTAATTCTTTGAGTTTCAAACCGACGGCTTCCGCCACGCGCCCGCCGATACCGACATCAATTTCGTCAAAGACAACCGATTTTTCCGCTTCTTTCGATTTTGCAGTTGTTTTCAAAATCAACATCAAACGCGACGCTTCGCCGCCGGAAGCGACTTTGGCGAGCGGTTTCGGAGATTCGCCGACATTTGCCGAAAAGTAAAACTCGATTTGGTCAAAGCCTTTCGCGGTCAAGCCTTTGTTTGAATTTTCGTTTCGTAAATCGGTTTCGGAAGGCGCAGTGATTTTGACCGCAAATTTCGCTTTTTCGAGCGCGACTGCTTTCAGATTCGCTTCGACTTCCTTTTCAAATTTTACGGCGGCTTTCGCGCGTTTGTCGTGAATTTCAGAAGCCGTTTTTAAGTATTCATCGCGCAATTGGTTTAATTTTTTTTGCAATTCTTCTTCGCGCAACTCGGCGGTTTCGATATTTTTCAGACGCTCTTCCGATTCCTGCAAATGCGCCAGAACCGTTTCAGTTGTACCGCCGTATTTGCGTTTAAGACGTGAGATTTCAGCCAGACGGTTTTCGATTTCTTCGAGTCTTTCGGGCGAAAATTCCAGACGATTGCGAAAATCTCTGACCGAAATTGCCAAATCTTCCAAAACCGCTCGCGCCGTCTGCAAACTTTCCGCGTATTCACCGAAAGATGATTCGTATTCGGCAAGTTCCGTTACTCGCTTGATTACTTTTTCGAGCGTCGTAACCGTTGCTTCTTCGTTTTCATAAAGAAACAAATAACTTTCCTCGCCTAAAGTAGAAAGTTTTTCGACGTTGTTCAAACGTCGTTTTTCTTCGTTCAGCGATTCTTCTTCGCTCGCTTGCGGATTAACTTTTTTAATTTCATCAACTTGAAACTGCAAAACGTCGAGAAGCTGAAGTTTCTGCGCTTCGTCCTGGCGCAGATTTTTGATTTCGCGCTGAACTTCGGCAAGTCCGCGATATTTCGACAGGAGATTTGTCCGCAAACTTTGCAAACCCGCGTATTCGTCCAAAATTTCGAGATGATTTGAAGGATTAAACAGCGTCGCCTGCTCGCCTTGACCGTGAATATCAACCAGAAACGCGCCGATTTTTTTGAGAAAAGTGCTGGTAACCGATTGATTATTAACAAAAATTCGATTGCGCCCGCCAGCCGCGAGTTCGCGCCGCACGATTAAATCAATTTCTTCGCCGTCGTTTAAGTCAATGCCGCTTTCGTAAAAAAATTGGTGTAAATCCGCGCTCGCCGGAATGCTGAAAAGTCCTTCAATCCGCGCCGCTTTTTCGCCTTCCTTTATCAAATCCGAAGACACGCGCTCGCCCGTCAACGCGCCCAAACTGTCAACGATAATTGATTTGCCCGAACCTGTTTCGCCCGTCAGGAGATTCAAACCGCGCGAAAATTCGATTTGCAGTTCGTCAATCAGCGCGATGTTTTTAATTTTCAGCAAACTGAGCATTACGATTTTAGATTTTGGATTTTGGATTTTGGATTGTAAAGCCGCAAAACAGATTTATTATAGGGAAATTAAAGTTTTTGAAACCTTCGCGCCGCAAAAATAAAACGGCAAGCCGTGAAAACTTGCCGTTAAATAATGGTGGCGGGAGAGTGACTTGAACACTCGACCTTCGGGTTATGAATCCGACGCTCTAACCAGCTGAGCTACCCTGCCGCAAAACAATAATTATAGTTTTAAGCCAGAAAAAATCAAGTTTACGCGCGAATAAATTGTAAATGTTGGCAAATTTTTGTTCAAATTGGTATTATTTAGTATAATCTGCAAATAAATTTAAAGATTCATCCGACAAAAATGAGAACTTTGACCGGAATCAAATTCAAGCGCAAGCTGAAAGTTTTAACTTTCTGTTTAGCCGCGGTTTTATTGTCAAATTTAAGCGTTTCGGCACAAAAGCGAAAAACCGTTTCGCCGCCCGCCAATCAAACAAAGACAATAACGATTATGACTGAACCGAATGCTGACGTTTGGCTTGACGACGTGAAGCGCGGCACGACGGACGAAAGCGGAAAACTCATTGTCAAACCCGTTTCGGCGGGCAAGCATATTTTGCGCGCGCGCGCCGACGGTTTTAAGGAAGTTTCGCAAAGTTTGCCGCCGGCACAGAGAGGCGATGTCAAAATTGTTTTAGTTAAAACAACCGACGAAGCCGAACTCGCCTTTCAGCAAGCGGAAAAACTCGCCGTATTGAGCAAGGAAAAATCAAAAGAGCTTTATGAAAAAGCGATAAGTCTGCGCCCGAAGTTTGCGGAGGCGCATTTAGGTTTAGCGCGTGTTTTATTAGAACAGTCCGATGTGGAAGGCGCGCTCGAAGCCATCAAAAATGCTAGAAAGTCGCGTCCGGGTTATGCGGAGGCTTCAGCGGTCGAAGGCAGAGTTTACAAATCGGACGAACAGGAAGCAAAAGCCATCGCTTCATACAAACGCGCTATTGCCGAAGGAAAAGGATTTCAGCCCGAAGCATATACGGGTTTGGCTTTGTTTTATAAGGAAAAAGCGGAAGCGGCGGGCGCGGAGGGTGATTTTGAAAATGAGCAGGTTTATTACGCGCAATCGGTTAAGTATTTTCCTTCCGCGATTTCGCAGCTTTCCGGCGCGCCGGACGCGATAATCGTTTATCAACTTTTCGGTTTAGTCTATGAAAAAATGAAGAAATACAAAGATGCGATTGCCGTCTACGAAGATTTTTTGCGCGTCTTTCCCGACACCAGCGAAGCAAGCGTCGTGCGTTCATTCATTGTTCAGTTGAAAAAACAGATGAGCGAGCAAGAGTAAAGCAATAAAAAAAGCCGATTGCGGTTTTCTGTAAATCACAGACATTTTTCGAGCATCGAAGAGTTTTGTATCTATTCTAAATTTCCGATTATTTTTCTTATGACGATGTGAAGAAATTAAAAATCAACGGAACTTTATTTCGCAAAAAAAGCGGGCAAGAAAAATCTCGTCCGCTTTCACAATGAACTATTGTAACTTTACGTGGTTGATTTGTTATAAATAAAATAAGGACGAGCGATGAAATGTCACTCGTCCTTAAATTTTGTTTCCAAAAGAAGATTATTTTAGAAATCCCTTTTCGAACCTTTCGAGCCGGAGCGTCCATCAGCAGTGCCGAACATATCTAACGCGCTGTCTTCAGCCAGGCTAATAGTTTGTGGAGTAAATGTATAGCCTTTGCCGCGAACGGAAAGGACGTAAGTATCGCCGGTCGGCAAATCATTAAATTGGTAATAACCGAGCCGATTGACAGAAGAGACTTGAGTTTCAAGCGTTCTGGTATTAAGAATCGTTACGAAAAGTGTGCCAGTGCCACGGGTAAATCCGGTATTGACCGTCACTCTGCCGGCAATCATTGCCGTTGCCGCCGTTGGTGGTGCTGGTTGCGCCGTGCAGTTAATATCGGAGTTCGCCTGAGCGATAATAATGTCCGTAGTAGTTGTCGTAGTTATGCCGGTTAAAGAGTCTGTAGCCGAACTTGTTGTGGTGATGCGCAGGGCATTGACCGTAATTCTCGCGGTCCCGTCAGGATCGGTCCTTCTAATCTGTTCGTTAGCGATAACGGTGGTTCTCGTCGTCGTTGTCACGGTACCGACGAGGGTCGCTTCACCGGTCACGTCAAGAAGCGTTGTATTAGGCGCAGGTCGCGCATCGACTACAACACTGTTGCTACCACTGATGATACGGAGGTTCGTTAAAATGGTCTCGCCTGAACAAGTCGGTGTCGCTGTACTACAGGTGCAGTTGCTGTTTGCCACCACTTCTTCAGCAGCAATTTGGATGCCATTTATAATCAAATTCAGACCTGCAACTCTGGCTTGCGACGAGCTCATCGGAACTCCACCAACCAAACCGCCCATTGTCGTTGAAGTAAGAATGCCGGTCTGGAAGGTTGAATTTACAACCCCCGTATTAATAGTGCCTCCTGCTACTATTCCAGTTGACCGCGTGCCGCCCTGTGGCGGTAACTGACCCGAGTCGGCAATCCTTGCAGTTGCCAGAACGTCCACTACCGAACCTGCTACCGACGTTCGAGATGTCGTCCTCAACTGAACGCCGACTGCCTGTCCGCTGAAAGTCTGCGCTTGTACTTGTTGTGTTGTTGTCAGCAACGATAAAAACATTATCGCTGCTATACTTAGCAATATGAAAATTCTATTTTCTTTCATCATCCTTTTGTCTCCTTAAGTTATAACTACTCAATTTATATGAACCTAACTTATTTGTTTAAACAAGATTTAGTTCAAGTAATAATTTTGAAAAGGCGTATTGTTTTCGCTTCCACCAACGGAGAGAGTTAGCAATGAATCGTAAATCTTAAATTCCTAAGCATTTGTAGAGAGCTAATTAAAGATACATTACAAAAAAAATCAGGAACCAAAAACAACCAAATTCTTGCCAAATAATGTCTGACTTAAAAACTCCCTTTCTAAACTTTAGTTGTTGAAAATTTGAAACTTATCCAATGACTAATTGAACACACATTAGCGGGAGAAGTCAATAAAAATTTTACCCTCTAGGAATTTATTTCTGCTTTTTTCAAATAAAATAAGGAAAAGATTCCTGCGAAATAAGGAAGAAAGTGTTGTAAAAAGCGCGCGTTTATTCATTAGTTCAGTTAAAAAAGCGGATGAGCGAGCAAGAATAATGCGATAATTTAGTGATGCTTTTTGAAGCCGTCTTTTCGCGCATTATAAAAAACGGTTTTCTTTTTGGATGGTAATTTAATTTTCAAATTCGGCATTTGTCGTAACAGCCGTTTTCGACTTAAAGAATCATAAAATTCGGCTCAGTAAAATCCTTTGTTTGACAGTCTAAAGACGAATGTCTAAAATTCTCGTTAGTTTCCCGTCCTAAATACTAACCGAAAAAGATTTTAACAGTGATGAGCGAAAGCTATATGAACACGGAAAAATTAGTTGGCGTTGAAGTTTCCAAATCGGCGTTTAAAGCCGTCTGTGTGGATAAAGACGGAACTTTGTCAGATGTTTTTAAGGTTTCGATTGATGACGGGCGAGAAGTATTTACTCAACTTAGCGATTTTATCGGCGGGGTGAAAAATCGGTTCGGAGGTTTCGAGAAACTCGGTGTCGCCGTGCCGGGATTGATTCACCGACAGACCAGGCGAATTGCTTTTTCGAATCATAACCCGGAACACGAAAATATTGATTTTTTGGGCGAACTCGAAGCGGCGACCAAACTTAAAATTACGATAGAAAACGATGCCAACGCCGCCGCTTACGGTGAATTTCTGCTCGGCGCGGGGCGCGGAAGCCGTGATATGTTCTACATCACACTCGGCACGGGCATCGGCGGCGCATTGATTTTTGACGGGAAAATCTGGCGCGGCGCGGCTGGTTTTGCGGGCGAATTCGGTCAGATTGCCGTCAATTCCGACGGTATGAAACTCGAAGATGTCGCTTCAACCGCCAATATCGTGCGGCGCACGCGCAGTCGTTTTCACCAGGACAGCACTTCTTCACTTAATAAGCTCGATGAAGAAGAAATAAGATTGGCTGATGTTATCAGCGCGGCGCGAAAGGAAGATGATTTTGCCCGCTTGATGCTCAAAAGAACCGGAACTTATGTCGGGACGGCGGCGGCAGGCGTGATAAATTTGCTGAACATTGAAAAAATAGTGGTCGGCGGCAAAATTATGCAAGCCGGAAATCTTGTTTTAGACGCAATAATTTATCGGGCAAAGGAACTTTCCTTCGCGCCTTCATTTGAGGCGACTCAAATCGTCAAAAGCGAACTCGGCGAAAACGCCGCCGCCGTCGGCGCCGCGCTTCTTTCGTCGGAACAGTAACTCAAACATCGAAATTCTTATTTGTTTTATCAGTTAAACTTATTTAGTGAAAACTTGCACAAAGTCCGCGAACAAATTATTTTTAGAGTAGAATTTGCGGAATTTGTAAGATTCTGTAAAATCAATTTGAAGGTTTTACAATTCGGGTCGTAAGCATTAAAAAATTGATTTTACAGAGCGAACTTAGATTTCCAAAAAATCTAGGAGTCGGGGAATTATAAATTTTTTAGTTAAAAAATAAAAATGGCACAAGTTTTTCATCGAGGAGCAAACAACATCGCTAAGGCTAGTATCATTGTGGCGATACTTCTGGGCGGCGTTGCCTTTTACGTCTACACGCAAATCGCGCGTTCGTCTTATTTGACGGGGCGCTATCTGGAAAAGCAGCAGCCGGTTCAGTTCAGCCATAAACACCACGTCGGCGATGACGGAATTGATTGTCGCTATTGCCACACGGCGGTCGAAACTTCGTATTCGGCGGGCATTCCGCCGACGCAGACTTGTATGAACTGCCACAGCCAGATTTGGGCGGACAGTCCTTATTTAGAACCGGTTCGCGCAAGTTATCGGGAAAACAAACCAATTGAATGGGAACGGGTTCACGATTTACCGGAATACGCTTATTTTAATCACAGCATTCACGTCGCCAAAGGTGTCGGCTGTTCGACTTGCCACGGACAGATTGACAATATGCCAGCCGTTTATCAGGAAAACAGTCTGCAGATGGAATGGTGTCTGGCGTGCCACCGCGAGCCGGAAAAATATATTCGCCCGAAGGATAAAATTACCGATATGAATTGGCAGGACAGCGATTTAACAACGGATGAAAGACTGAAATTAAAAGCCGATTATCATATTCGCAGCGCGCAGATGTTGACGAGTTGTTCGACTTGCCACAGATAAAATTGAATTAAAAATTCAAAATGCAAATTTAATTTCAACTTACACGCTTTTTTAATTTTTAATTTTACGTTTTGAATTTAAAAAAATTATGCCTAGCAAAGACAGCAAAATAAACTTTGCATTATTGCGAGATAGAATTCTCAAAAAAGAAGGAAAGGATTATTGGCGGAGCGTCGAGGAATTCGTGGACGCGCCGGAGTTTGAGGAATTCGTGAAACGCGAATATCCGACGCACGCCGAAGAATGGGACGATTCTTTGAGCCGCCGCAGCTTTATCAAAGTGATGGGCGCGTCTTTGGCGTTTGCCGGATTGACCGGATGCGTTATCCAACCGGCGGAAAAAATTGTTCCGTATGTCCGTCAGCCGGACGACCTCGTGCCGGGAAAACCTCTTTTTTATGCGACGGCGATGACGCTCGGCGGAATCGCCACAGGTCTGCTTGCAAGGTCTTACGAAGGTCGCCCGACGAAAATTGAAGGCAATCCAGACCATCCGGGAAGCCTCGGCGCAACCGATGTTTTAGCGCAAGCCTCGCTGTTGCAAATGTATGACCCTGACCGCTCGCAGGCAATTACCTTTCGCGGAAATCCGACAACTTGGGAAAATTTTATATCCCAACTCCGCGCTAAAATTGATGAAAACCGCGTTGACGGCGGCGCGGGCATCAGATTTTTAACCGAAACAGTGACTTCGCCGACGTTAATCGCACAATTCAATCAAATCTTTTCGGAGCTTCCGAATGCCAGACTTTATCAATATGAGCCGGTCAACAAAGACAATGCGATGGCGGGCGCGAAAATGGCTTTTGGTTCGCCCGTTCACACGATTTACAAATTTGACCAAGCCGCGCGGATTTTGTCGCTCGACGAAGATATTTTTTCGGGTTTCAATGTTCGCTACATGAAGGACTACGCCAAAGCGCGGGCTTATTCCGAAGAAAAGAAGGAAATAAATCGGCTTTATACAATTGAAACAACCATCAGTTTGACGGGGGCAAAGTCAGACCATCGGCTTGCCGTCAAGCCGAGTCAAATGCCGGAGATTGCAAAAGCGGTTGCGGCGGCTTTGGGCGTTCCGGGAGCGAATCCCGACATGGCGGGTTTTTCACAGGAAACAGTTCAGTGGATTCAAGTAATGGCGAAGGATTTGTCAGCGAATCGAGGCAAATCAATCGTCGTCGCGGGTGATAACCAAACGCCGGTAATTCACGCGCTCGCTCACGCGATGAATGCCGCGCTCGGAAACGTCGGAACGACCGTAACTTACACTGAACCGCTGCATCCGAATGCGGAAACACTGCAAGTTGAGGGTTTGCGTCAATTGATTAATGAGATTGACGGCGGCGCGGTGAAAATGCTTGTTATTTTGGGCGCGAATCCGGTTTATAACACGCCTGCCGATTTGAAGCTAAACGCGGAAAGAATGAACAAAATTCCGCTTCGCGCGCATTTGGGAATGTATGCGGACGAAACCGCCGAGCTTTGCCAGTGGCACATTTCCGAAAAGCATTATCTTGAAATGTGGGGAGACACGCGGGCTTACGACGGCACAGTTACAATTGTTCAGCCTTTAATTGAGCCGCTTTACGGCAGCAAGAGCAGCCACGAAGTCTTGCAGCTTTTCGCCAGAGAAAACTACGACAAAAAAGATTACGATATTGTAAAAGAATTTTGGCAAAAGCAAGGCTTGGCAAATGCGCCGCTCGGATTGACGCTACCGGCAAACACAAGCGCAAACGCCGCGACGCAAAATAGAGAAGCGGGAGCAACACCTGTTACGCCACCGATGAATCCGGCGACAAATTCCGGTCAGGCAACTGCGAATACAACTTCCGCGCAAACGTCAGGCACTTCAAACCAAACTGCAAACGCTTCGCCCGCGTCGGGAAATTTTGAAGATTTGTGGCGCAAAGTCGTTCATAACGGTTTTATTCCAGATTCGGCAGCCGCCGCAAAATCCGTTTCGGCAAGCACCGGATTTTTAGCGCAGCCTGCGGCAAATCCGATTGTCGGCAATGGTGCTTTGGAAATTTCCATTTTACCTGACCCGTGCGTTTATGACGGACGCTTTACCAATAACGGCTGGCTGCAGGAACTTCCCAAACCTTTGACTAAAATTACCTGGGACAATGTAGCTTTAATAAGCCCCAGAACCGCGCAGCGATTGGGAATTAATCAAGACCGTCGGGATGACAGAGAACTAAGCGGCGCGGAATTAGGAACGACTTTTTATAATACGAAAGGCGGAAATTTATTTTCCGATTTGGCAACGCTTGAGTTTCAGGGCGGAAAAATTAATGAGCCTGTTCCGATGTGGATTGCGCCCGGACAACCCGACGACGTGATAACGATTTATCTCGGCTACGGACGAGCCAAAGCCGGACGAGTCGGGACGGGAATAGGTTATAACGCTTACGATGTCCGCCGGTCTGATGCAATGAATTTCGGTACGGGAAATATCGAACAAACCGGCGGACAGGCAACCATTGCTTCAACGCAAACACACTTTAATATGGAAGGACGCGATATCTTGCGCGTCTGGGACGTTGATAATGTTGAATTACTGGGTGAAGAATCCAGGAAGGAACAAGAAGAGGAAGCGGGATACGATGCTTCGATGTATCCGAAGTTTGAATACTTGGGCAACAAATGGGGAATGAGCGTTGATTTGAATTCGTGCGTCGGCTGTAATGCCTGCGTTATCGCGTGTCAATCGGAAAACAACATTCCGGTTGTCGGCAAAGAGCAAGTCGAGCGAAGCCGCGAAATGCACTGGATGCGAATTGATACATATTTCGGCGGCGATGACATAAACAATCCTGAGGGACCGAGTTTTCAGCCGATGCTCTGTCAGCAGTGCGAGCTTGCGCCGTGCGAAACTGTCTGTCCGGTTCACGCGACGGTTCATAGCGCGGAAGGCTTGAACGATATGGTTTATAACCGCTGCGTCGGAACTCGGTATTGTTCAAACAACTGTCCGTATAAAGTCAGACGCTTTAACTTTCTGCTTTATCAAGACTGGAACACTCCGCAATATAAGTTGATGCGTAACCCGGAAGTTACGGTTCGCAGTCGCGGTGTGATGGAAAAATGCACATATTGTACGCAGCGAATTGCGGCGGCGCGAATTGAAGCCGAAAAAGACGAGCGAAAAATACGCGACGGCGAGATTTTAACGGCGTGTCAATCGGTTTGTCCGACGGACGCGATTACCTTCGGCGATTTGAACGATGAAAACAGTCAAGTCGTCAAACACAAGAATGACCCGCGAAATTACAATGTTCTCAATAATCTAAATACGCAGCCTAGAACTACATATCTAGCTGGCTTGAAGAATCAAAATAAAGAAATGCCCGATTATAAACCGCCGCAAGTTAGTCACGGAGAAGACAAAACGGGCGAACATAAAACAGGTGATTTGAGCCATTAGTATTTTTGAAGCAATCAGAAAAGTTTAATCGAAAAAAGCTGAAAGGTATGCAAGACGTAAAAAAGGTTGAAAGAAAAATTTTTCCGACAATGGTCGAAGGCAATCACGATTTTGCCAGCGTCACGGACAAAATCAGCGATTTAACATTAAAGAAGCGAACTCCGTTCGGTTGGTTTATCGGTTTCGGAATCGCATTTATGGTCGCACAACTGCTTTTGATAACTGTTACTTATCTGGTAACGACCGGTGTCGGAATTTGGGGAAACAATCAACCGATTGGCTGGGCAATGCCCATTATCAACTTTGTTTGGTGGATTGGAATCGGACATGCTGGAACACTTATCTCGGCTATTCTCCTACTGTTAAATCAAAAATGGCGCACCTCGATTAACCGATTTGCCGAAGCGATGACGCTGTTTGCAGTAGCTTGCGCAGGTTTGTATCCGCTTCTGCACACAGGTCGTCCCTGGCTAGCTTACTGGCTTTTTCCTTATCCGAACACGATGGGGATGTGGCCCCAATTTCGGAGTCCTCTGATTTGGGACGTTTTCGCCGTTTCCACCTACGCAACTGTTTCGCTTTTATTCTGGTATGTCGGTTTAATCCCCGATATTGCTACTTTGCGCGACCGTGCTAAAAATAAATTTTTCAAAGTCATTTACGGTTTGCTTTCAATGGGCTGGCGCGGTTCCGCGCGACACTGGCATCGTTACGAGATTGCTTACTTGTTGTTGGCGGGACTTTCCACGCCGCTCGTTCTTTCGGTTCATTCAATCGTCAGCCTCGACTTCTCGGTTTCGCAAGTTCCGGGCTGGCACGCCACTATTTTTCCGCCATACTTTGTTGCGGGTGCGGTTTTTGCGGGATTTGCGATGGTTTTGATACTGTGTATTCCGCTCCGGGTTTGGTATAACATGAAGGATTTGATTACCGACCAGCATCTTGTTTATATGGCTAAAGTGATGCTGGCGACCGGGCTGATTGTCGTTTACGGTTATGCGATGGAAGCCTTTTTTGGATGGTATAGCGCGAGTCAATACGAAGTTTTTATGATTAAGAACCGTATTTGGAACGGACCTTACTGGTGGTTTTACTGGCTTTTGATTCTGTGCAACGGAGTATCAATCCAATTTTTGTGGTTTAAGCGTTTTCGGACAAGCGCATTCTGGTTGTTTATTATTTCGTTGGTTGTCAGTGTCGGAATGTGGCTTGAGCGTTTCGTTATTATTATTACGAGTCTGCATCGTGATTTTCTGCCGTCTTCGTGGGGAATGTATTCGCCGACGATATTTGACTGGACGATGTTTATCGGGACACTCGGCTTTTTCTTTACGCTGATTTTCTTGTTTGTCAGATTTTTGCCGATTATATCGATTTTTGAAGTCCGCACACTGTTGCCGCAGGCTAATGTCCACGGGCATCATGAGGATTTTGAAGAAAACGTCAATGAAATTCAAGGAGCGGTAAAGAGGTAAATTTTGCAGAATTAGAATTGCAATCAGCCGAGTTTGTCCGCAATCGGTGAAAAAGGGCAACTCACCCGTGTCAAACCGTTTGCCAGCAAATCCGGTTGATTGCAAGCCAAAGCAGAAGTTATGGAAAAGAACATTTACGGATTATTAGCTGAATTCGATACACCGACTCAATTGGTTGACGCGGCGCGCAAAATTCGGGAAGCCGGTTACACGAAAACCGATGCGTTTTCTCCTTTTCCGCTTCACGAAATTGACGAAGCACTCGGCATCAAGCGAAGCATTTTGCCGCTTTTGGTTTTCGGCGGTGCTATCGTGGGTCTTTTAACCGCGCTCGGTCTACAAATTTTCGTTCATTATATTGATTACCCGATTATTGTCGGTGGTCGTCCGTTTATCAGCTTGCCGTCATTTGTTCCGGCATCTTTCGAGTTGACGATTTTATTTGCGGCTTTTACCGCCGTCGGCGGAATGTTGCTGCTCAACGGTTTGCCGCAGCCGTATCATCCGGTTTTTAATGTTCCGCGCTTTGCTCTGGCGACAAGAGAAAAGTTCTTTTTATTGATTGAAACAAGCGATTCCAAATTTAATTACGACGAAACGAGAAGTTTTATGCAAAGTCTGAATCCGCAGGAGGTGTTCGATGTTGAACCATAAATTCTTGTGGGTAGCAGTCATCGGTTTAGTGCTTTTTGGGGTTGGATGTCGTTATGATATGCAAGACCAACCGCGTTATAAAGCCCTAAAGAAGAGCGATTTTTTCAGTGATGGAAAGGCAATGAGGGATTTGCCCGAAGGCACTGTCGCGCGCGGGATGTTGCGCGAAGACAAAGATTTTTACACGGGGAAAAAAGCGAATGCGGGCGGCGCGACAACTGCTGCTGCTCCTGTCTCAACTATAACGGATGGTTCGGGCAACACGCTGGTTACGAGTTTTCCTGATGCTATTGAAGAATTTCCCGTTCCGATAACCAAAGAATTGGTTGACCGCGGCGAGGAAAGATACAGAATTTTCTGTATCGTCTGTCACGGTCCGGTCGGAAACGGCGACGGAATGATTGTGCGGCGCGGATTTCCAAAGCCGCCGACTTATAACGATGACCGCTTGCGTAACGCGCCGGTTGGACATTTCTTTGATGTAATAACCAACGGCTGGGGCAAAATGAACAGCTACTCATCACAAATTCCGGCGGCTGACCGTTGGGCAATCGTCGCGTATATTCGGACTTTACAAATTAGCCAAAATCCAAACGGAAATTTAACAATGCCTTCGAGCAGGGAAACGAATACGACAAATACAAACGCAACGGAAATACCGAAGCCGGTCGGATTGCCAAACTCACCCGTGCAAGGAGGAACGAGATAGATGTTGAGAAACACAAATTTTGAAGCGCCTGCGGAAATAAACCGCCTGCGACCGTTGGCACTCGGCATCGGCGGAATCGCGTCAATTATTATTTTGGTGATTGCGCTGATTTTCCCCGAACAAAGAGAGCAAGCATTGCGTTCCTGGCTATTAGGTTTTATTTTTTGGGGCGGCATCGGTTTCGGAAGTATCGGGATTTTGCTTTTGCAGTATTTAACAGGCGGCGCGTGGGGCGTAGTGATTCGCCGGATTCTCGAAGCCGGTTCGCGCACGCTTCCGATTCTTTTTGTTTTGTTTTTGCCGATTATGTTTGGGATTACATATCTGTATGCGTGGACGCATATGCAGGGCGACAAAATTATCGAATATCGACAACCGTATTTGAGCGTTGAATGGTGGATTTTCCGCGCCGTTTTATATTTTGTTTTGTTCGGCTCGATGGCTTATTTTCTCAACAAATGGTCGCTCGAACAAGATAAAGCGACCACTTATGAAGACTCGGCGAAATTTTTGGCAGATGCCGGAAAATTTTCGGGTCCGACAATTATTTTCTTTGTGCTGACCGTAACTTTTGCGGCAGTTGATTGGGTGATGACACTCGACCCGCATTTTTATTCGACAATGTGGGGCTTGCTTTTCGTCGCTGGTTGGGCGTTGAGTACCTTCTCATTTTCGGTGGTAATTTTAGCGTGGCTGTCCGACAAAGAGCCGATGAATCGGATTGTGGGAAAAAGGCATTTTCACGACATCGGCAAGTTAATGCTGGCTTTCACAATGGTTTGGGCGTATTTCAATTTTTCGCAATACCTGATTATCTGGTCAGGAAATATACCGGAGGAAACAAAATGGTATATACCTCGCGTTCAAGGAACCTGGGGCGCAATTGGCTTGATTTTGATTTTGTTTCACTTCGCGTTTCCGTTTCTCGTGCTGCTTTCACGCGACATCAAACGCAATGCTAAATGGCTTTCGATGCTGGCAATTTTTATTCTCGTGATGCGGCTGGTTGATATGTATTACCTGATTGGTCCGAGTCCGACGATCGAAAGCCACGGTTTAGAAGTTCCATTTCACTTGAGTTGGATGGATTTTGTCGCTCCGGTTGCGATTGGCGGAATTTGGTTGTGGTGGTTTTTCGGCGAACTTATGAAACGACCGCTCGTTCCGATAAATGACCCGTATTTAGAGAATGCGATTGCGCATGGGAAAGGACATTAGCAGTGAATAGTGAATAGTGAATAGTGAATAAATATAATTTATCACTATTCACTATTCACTATTCACTAATTTTATGGCAAAGCACGAAAAAACTTTTGTAAATTTAGATAAACCGTATGAAACCAACGTTATCGGGCTGCGCGGAATCATTTATTTCGCCGTCGGTTTGTTTCTTTTGGTTGTAATAACTTTCGGTTTGATGTGGTTTTTGCTAAACGTGATGGAAGAGCAATCCGTTGCGGAAAAAGACACGGCATCTCCGATGATGATGAACGAGCAGGAACGGCTTCCACCCGAGCCTCGGCTGCAAGCCGCGCCTGGTTTTGGAGTTGACACTGACCGCGGGCGCGTCAATTTGGAACTGAAAGCGCCGCAATCGGAATATCGCAATTTGCAAGAGCAATGGGAGACGATGTGGAGAGACGGACAGAAAGACGAGAAAACAGGAACGGTTGTCACAATGCCGATTGAAGAAGCCAAGCGGAAATTTCTGGAGCAAAGCGCGGAAAAGCCGCAACCGAATGCACGACAAGAAGAAGAGGTTATGAAAAAATCGCGTTCCATCGTTTCGCTTTCGAGTGCGGGTAGAACCGCTTCGGATGTCAGAAGATAAATTAGGGGATGAAATTTGAAAGATGAAGGATGAAAAATTTGAATCTATCAATTGCCGTCCTAATTAAAAAATATGAAAAAAAGTTCAGCTGTTTCAGCAGTTTTGAAATTGAAACTTTTAATAATTTTGAGTGTTTTGTTAATGACGGGAAGCGTTTCGGCGCAAAAGTCCGAGCATTATAATTCGCCGCTTTATGCGCCGAAGACTTATGACCCGAATCAAGCCGGAGTCAGCAGCGGTTTGCCGTCGCAGCTTCAAAAAGTTGGTATTGACCAGAAGCTGAATTCGCAGTTGCCGCTCGATGCCGAATTTAAGGACGAAAACGGTAATCAGGTTAAACTCGGTGATTATTTCAGCAAAGGCAAGCCGGTTGTTTTGGCACTCGTTTATTACGAATGTCCAATGCTCTGCAATGAAGTTTTGAACGGTTTGACCGGCTCGCTGAAAGGTATTTCGTTCGATGCGGGAAAAGATTTCGATGTCGTGGCAATTAGCTTTGACACGCGGGAAAATGAACGGGTGGATTTAACCAAAAACAAAAAGGCGAGCTATATGGCGCGTTACGGACGTGCCGGAACTGAAAACGGCTGGCATTTTTTGACCGGGACGCAAAGCGAGATTGACAAAGTTACGCAAGCCGTCGGCTTTAATTATGTGTTTGACGAAAAGTCGAATCAATTTGCGCACGCCGGCGGAATTATGGTTGCAACGCCCGAAGGCAAACTTTCGCGTTATCTTTACGGCATTGATTACTCGCCGAAGGATTTGAAATTCAGCCTGATGGATTCGGCACAGAACAAAATCGGAAATCCCGCCGAGCAGCTTTATCTTTACTGTTTTCATTACGACCCGGCATCCGGAAAATACGGTCTGGCGATTTTGAGCGTTCTGCGTCTTTTGGCAGTCGCAACTTTGCTCGGTATCGGCGGAATGTTTATTGTCTTTTGGCGATACAACAAAAATAAAACGGCGGATTTGAAATGATTTTTAATAGTGCTAAACGGTAAGCGGTAGATGGCAAGTGAAAAACAGAAAACTTACCACTTACCGTTTGGCACTTACCACTGATTTTTACGATTATGCAACAGAATTCTTCGTGGGTTCCATTATTTCCAGAGCAAGCCTCAACGTTCGCGTGGCAGGTAGACAGTTTATATTTTTATCTGATTGCCGTGAGCGCGTTTTTTACCGTCGGTATTGTGTTGGCGATTATCTTTTTTACAGTGAAATACCGTGAAAAAGAAAAATACGCGACCGGCGCGGAAATTCACGGGTCAATGGCACTCGAAACGCTGTGGTCAATCATCCCATTTCTTATCTCAATCACGATTTTTCTCGGCGGCGCAATTGTTTTTTTCAATCAATACCGCACGCCTGCCGATGCAATGGAGATTTATGTTGTCGGAAAACAATGGATGTGGAAACTTCAGCACGGAACAGGTCAGAGAGAAATTAACGAGCTGCATATTCCGGTCGGTCGCAAAGTCAAATTAACGATGACGACCGAAGACGTGATACACGACTTCGCTATTCCGGCATTTAGAACCAAAGCCGATATTGTGCCGGGACGCTATTCAACCATTTGGTTTGAAGCGACAAAACCGGGAAAATATCGCATACAATGTATGGAGTATTGCGGCTTGAATCATTCTGGAATGGGCGGTTGGGTTTATGTAATGGAACAGCGCGATTTCGACAATTGGTTGAGCGGAAATGTTTCGGGACAAACTCCGGTCGAAGCCGGCAGAGATTTGTTTGAAAATAAATTAGGCTGCGCTTCTTGTCATCAGCAGGACAGCCAGGGCAGAGGTCCGACGTTAAAAGGCGTTTACGGTTCAGAGCAAAAATTAACGACCGGGCAGACGGTTACCGCCGACGATGAATACATTCGCAATTCAATCTTGAATCCGACGAGCCAAATCGTCGAGGGTTATCAGCCGATTATGCCGACGTTCAAAGGACAAGTAACCGAAGAACAACTCGTATCCTTGGTGGCTTATATCAAATCTTTGGGCGGCAACACTGCCGGAACAGGTTCGACCGGTTCGACTTCGAGCAGCTCAAGTTCTAATGGCTCAAGCACTTCCGGTAACGCGAGCGGTTCAGTGCCGAATCCTGCAAACCCGAACGGAGCGAGATTGCCGACATCACAATTAACAAATACAATGATTCCGGGCGCGAGTAATCCGAACGCTCCCGGCGAAAGAAGCGAGCCGACACAAAGGGGTAATAACAACGGAAACAGATAGCGTAAAGGGTGAAAAGTAGTTATGCAAAACCTAAATACAACAAATGTTGATTATGTCGAACCGAAGCCGAAGTTAAATTATTTGACCAACGGTTTTACCTTGAGGTCTTGGCTTTTGACAAAAGACCATAAACGGATTGCGATTCTGTATCTTTTGTCGGTTTCCGCCTTTTTCGCGTTAGGCGGAATTTATGCGTCTTTGATTCGTCTGGAGCTGCTCACGCCGCAAAGCGATTTGCTCGAATCGGGAACGTATAACCGCGTGTTCACGCAGCACGGAATCATTATGGTTTTTTTCTTTTTGATTCCGTCAATCCCGGCAATTCTTGGGAATTTTCTGATACCGATTATGATTGGCGCGAAAGATTTGGCGTTTCCGAAAATCAATCTGCTTAGCTGGTATTTTTACATTATCGGCGGAACTTTGACGCTTTGGGCTTTAATGCAGGGCGGAGTTGATACCGGCTGGACCTTTTACACGCCGTATAGCACGACTTTTTCAAACTCATATGTAATGGCAGTCGGTTTGGGGATTTTTATCAACGGATTTTCGTCAATCTTAACCGGCTTAAATTTTATCGTCACGATTCATACAATGCGTGCGCCGGGAATGACCTGGTTTCGCCTTCCTTTATTTGTCTGGTCGCATTACGCGACGAGCCTTGTAATGCTTTTAGGAACGCCGGTCATTGCCATCACGATTTTGCTGATGGCTTTAGAGCGGCTTGCCCGCGTCGGAATTTTTGACCCGGCAATCGGCGGCGATCCGATTTTGTTTCAGCATCTGTTCTGGTTTTACTCACATCCGGCGGTTTACATTATGGTTTTGCCGGGAATGGGCGTTATCTCCGAGTTGATTTCAAATTTTTCACGCAAGAAAATTTTCGGCTACGAATTTATTGCTTTCTCTTCGATTGCGATTGCCGTTTTCGGGTTTCTAGTTTGGGGACACCATTTATTTGTCAGTGGACAATCAATCTACGCGGGCTTGGTTTTCTCGTTTTTGAGTATGGTGGTTGCTATTCCTTCGGCAATTAAGGTATTTAATTGGACGGCGACGCTTTACAAAGGCTCAATTTCCTACGACACGCCGATGCTCTACGCATTATTCTATATCGGACTGTTTTTAATCGGAGGTTTAACCGGAGTTTTTCTCGGCGCGATTGGCTTGGATGTTCATTTAACGGACACATATTTTATCGTCGCGCACTTTCACTACGTTATGGTTGGCGCAAGCGTTCTGGCTTATCTCGGCGGTCTTCATTACTGGTGGTCGAAAATCACGGGCAAATTATACTCGGAATTCTGGAGCAAAATTTCCGCGATGCTCGTGTTTGTGGGTTTTAATCTGACGTTTTTCCCGCAATTTATCTTAGGTTATTTGGGAATGCCGCGCCGCTATGCTTCCTACCCCGAAGAATTTCAGGTTTTGAATATCTTCTCGACGGCTGGCGCTTCGATTCTGGCAATCGGTTTGATAATGCCGCTGATTTACTTTACGCATTCAATCTTTTTTGGCAAAAAAGCACCGGCAAATCCGTGGCTGTTGCCCGGACTCGAATGGCGCACATCCAGCCCGCCGCCAACCGAAAACTTTGAGGAAACTCCGGTCGTTTATTGGGAAGCATACGATTTTACCGAAGAAAGCGGCTTGGATTTGGAAGACGCGAGAAATAAATATAAGGTAACAGTTTAATCAATTACGAATTTCAAATAATGAATTACGAATGAAAGAAATAATCAGTCTCGTAATTTGAAATTTGAAATTCGTAATTCGTAATTCAAAATAATGGCGACAAATTTAGACATACACGAACATCATTATCATCCGCCGGGTCTTCAGCATCAGTTTGAAGATATGGGACAGCAGCAAGAATCTGACACGCTCGGAATGTGGATGTTTCTCGTCCAGGAAATTATGTTCTTCGGCGGGCTGTTCACGGTTTATCTAGTTTTCCGTTCCAAATATCCGATGGCGTTTGCGGCAGGAAGTAATCATTTGGACGTAGTTTGGGGCGCGGCAAATACGGTGGTTCTGATTGTCAGCAGTTTGACGATGGCTTTAGCGGTTCATTTTGCCCAACTCGGCAAGCGTAATCTACAAGTGATTCTTATTATCGTAACGATGATTTTAGGAACGACGTTTTTGGTCGTCAAAGGCATTGAATATACCGCAAAATATAACGAAGGCATCGTTCCGGTTTCGGGTTTGAACTTAAAAACCGAAAAGGAAACGAGGGAAAGCGATGAAAGCACCGGAACGCCGCACGCGCCGGTCGGCAGACACGACCCGAACGAATCGCTCAACACCGGACTCGGTGAAAAAGCCGAACACGGCGAAGAACACTACGTCAATACAAAGGGCGATTTTCAGTGGATGGATACAAGTTTAGTTGCACAAGCTCAACAGGGAAATTATCTGACGGAAAGCGAAAAAATCGGTTACTTTGCCAATGGTGAAATCAGCCAAGCTAAATTCCAGGACAAAGTTCGCATTTTCTTTTGGATTTATTTTGCAATGACCGGACTTCACGCGCTGCATATGATAATCGGTCTGGCGATTATGACCTGGCTTTTGTGGAAGGCTTGGCGCGGAACTTTTACTTCTGAGTATTACGCGCCGGTCGAAGTCACCGGTCTTTACTGGCACTTTGTCGATATTGTCTGGATTTTCCTTTTCCCGCTTCTGTATCTTTTGGGCAGACATTTCGGCGGCGGACACTAGAGCGATTTTGGATTTTGGATTTGCGAATTGCAATCCGATAATAATTATTATGGCAGAACATCATTCGCAGGTTAACGAAACGGTTGACAATCACGAAGATAGGGAACATCACATCGTTTCGATACCGCTTTATTTAATGGTTTTCGGGGTTTTGATAGTCGGGACAATTTTGACAGTTCTGGTTGCTTTCGTTGACCTTGACCATATTTTTCCGGGCGCGAACACGCTGGTCGCGCTGACGATCGCATTTGTCAAAATGTCTTTTGTCGTGTGGTGGTTTATGCACGTCAAATACAGTTCAAAACTTATTTGGCTGACGGCGATTGCCGGATTTTTCTGGCTGGCGATTATGTTCGCCTTTACGATGCAGGATTATTTGACGCGCTCGGCAGGCGTTTTTACCAGATAACTACGAGCGTTTAGAATAAAAAAAGCGCGGTGCGAAAAGCGATTTGCTCGACGTAACCGCGTCTTTTATTTGTTAGGACAAACCGCTCTGGGCGTGCTAGTATCTTCGGTTTGATGGTAATACATTTACGCTGTCAAAAGTATTACATAGGTATTACAGTGAAAAATTTTACAAGACAACAGCCATTAAGCCGCAAACATCTCAACTGTCTGATGTTAAATAAGAAATTTTATTCGCATTTATATTTATTTTTACTTGCTTCGGCAATTATATTTTTGAACGGCTGCGGAGTTTTCAGCCCCAAAACAAAAGTTTCAACCGTAACTTTGCTCAAATCCGTGGATGCCGCGCAACCGCGGCTTATCGAACAAATCAACAGCTTTGCCAGAATAAGCTCGATGCGGGCGAAGATGGATTTGAAGTTTGAAGACAATTCCTTTGCGGAACTCGGCATCGCTGAAAAATACAAAACGGCTGACGGCGAAGTCGTCGTTCAGCGTCCGGCAAATATTTTACTGAAAGTCCAAGTTCCGATTATCAAAACCGATGTCGCGCAAATGACTTCGGACGGTGAAAAGTTTCGCGTAGCGGTTCTCGAAGACGGCGGCAGCGGAAAGTATAAAAAATTTGTTTTAGGTTCAAACAACGCCGATTATTCCGTTTTGCGTGAAGAAGTCAACCGAATGGATTTTGACGGAAACAGCAAAGAGCTAAAGCAAAATGTCAATGCTTTTTCCAATTTGCGCCCGCAGCATTTTACCGACGCAATGCTGATGCGTCCCGTCGACGCGGCAAAATATTCATACTTGCAAAGCACGATTTTTCAGGAAGAATTCAACACCGATGTCAGAAAAAAATCGCCTTTGGCGAGAGTCTTGCGCGGTTATTATCTGCTTGACGAGCTTCATAAAAATGATGACGGCAGTATGAGTATCACCAGACGTTTTTGGTTTGACCGCGTCGGCGGAATAAGGCTTGCGCGTCAGCAAATCTTCGATGCCAAAGGCGAAATCGAAGCGGACATCATTTATGGCGCGATTGGCAATTTGAGTGATACGGGTGAATACAACGGTTTGCCTTTGCGAATCGAAGTAACGCGTCCGAAAGAAAAATACAAAATGAGCCTGACTTATCAATCACCGGAAAGCGTAACCATCGGCAAGACATACAACGCGGATGTTTTCGTGCTGGAAAATCGCTGGAATTTGCCAGAAGTTGATTTAGATAAAAAGGTTCAAGAGCATAGCAACGGGCAAACAACAACGGAAAATCCAAAAACCCAAGCCAAAAAACAGTAATCCGAAATTTAAGACACGCTCGTTTTGATGAAGACAATTTTACAAACCGTAGATTTAACCAAAATATATAAAATCGGCAAAGTGGAGGTTCCGGCATTGCGGGGAGTTTCGCTCGACATCAAACAAGGAGAATTCGTAGCGATTATGGGACCTTCAGGCTGCGGCAAATCTACGCTTCTGCATCTTCTCGGCGGACTTCTCTCGCCGACGACCGGAAAAATTATTATCGCCGACGAAGATTTATCAAAGGTAACCGACGCGCAGAGAACCGATATTCGGCGGCGCAAAATCGGTTTTGTCTTCCAGAGATTTAATCTTTTTCCGACTTTAACGGCTGACGGAAATCTCAGACTTGCCGAAAGAATTCATTCGGGAAACGGCGGAAACGCGGAAAATCGCCGCGAGGTTTTGCGTCTGTTGAAATTGGAAAATAAAATGAATCACAAACCGCTTGAACTATCCGGCGGCGAGCAGCAGAGAGTCGCGCTGGCGCGGGCGGTCATCAATAATCCGGCGATTATTCTGGCGGATGAGCCGACCGGAAATCTTGATACGGAAAACTCGAAAATCGTTCTCGATATGTTCCGCGAACTCAACCAAAGATTGAGTCAGACGATTATTATGATTACGCATAACCCGGAAGCGGCTCAGAATTGCAATCGCGTCGTGCAAATGCGAGACGGCTTGATTGTTCAGGAATAATTAAACAAGATAGACAAGATAAACAGGATTTTGTATTTTTATCCTGTTCATCTTGTCCATCCTGTTTGAATTATTTTTAGCTGTAAAAGATGATTGGTTCAATCAAAAAATTCATTCTTTGGAATTACGAGCGCGGCTCTTGGCAATACGATGTTTTCTGTCTTTTAATCATCGCGTTCATTTTTTTAACGCCAAAGACGTGGTTTGAAAAACGCGAAAAACTTGCAACTCAGACATCGCGTCTTATCGTCAAAGCCCAAGATTTCCCGCTTGAAAAAAATCAATTAGAAAAAAGAGTCAAAGAATTGAGCGGAAATGAAAACGCCGAAATTTTAGATTGGCACGAAAGAAAAAATGCCGATGGCGAAACATTTTATGAAATTGATATACGTTAAATGAGAAGTGAGAAGTGAGAAATAAGAAGTTAATGATATTATCTCATTTTTCACTTCTCATTTCTCATCTCTTATAGGAGGAGTTTATTTATGAAATCATTTTTAAGATTAGGTTTTGCGGCAGTTGCTTTAACATTATTTTTCGGGGCATTTGCAGCGTTTGAAACAAACGCGCAAAACATTTTGCCGGAAATTTTGAAGCGGATGGAAGCGCACAGAAACAGTCTGACTTCGCTTCGGACAAATGTAACGATGGTCAAAGTTAATGAACAGTTAAAGGAAACTGATACGACTGTAGGAACAGCGTCTTATTTACCTGCAAAAGGACGTGATGCGCTTATCAGGATTGATTGGACAAGACCTGTAGAGGAAACTTTAGCAGTTGTTAATAAAAAATATGTCCTATTCACGCCGCGTCGAAAGAGCGCGATAATTGGAAATGCTGATGCCGCGAAAGGAAATGGAAAAGCTAACAATTTGTTTGCTTTTATCAATATGTCGAAAGATGAATTAAAAGCAAACTTTAATATTAAATATCTCGGACAAGAAAATATAAGCGGCGGCACTCAAACCTGGCGTTTGGAAATGACACCGAAAAGTCCCGCATCATACAAGTTTAAATCAGCAGAAATGTGGGTTGATGGTAACGGGATGCCGTTACAAATAAAAGTAACCGAGTCTAACAAAGATACGACGACACTTTTGTTGTCCAACTTGAGTAAAAACACTAAAATTAAACCTGAGATTTTCAATGTGAAATTACCAAAAGATACTAATATCATTAACGGTTAATTGATTACCTATCTGAATTTTAGTGAAGGCTCTTGACCTAATAAGTCAGAGCCTTTTTCGCTAAGTTTGAAATGAAAGGTTTTAACAACTATAATTTCAAGTTTGATACTTTTCGCAAGGTTTTTGGAGTAATAAAATAGAATGCCGAAAGCAAGCAGTTTCAGTCGGTTCACGCGCGGTGTCCGTCATACGGTTCGCGCGTTTGCTTCGACAAAACATCCGGTTCTGGTTCATATCGTCCCGATGCGGCGATGTAATTTGTCCTGCACTTACTGCAACGAATACGACAAAACCAGCGAACCGGTGGCGATTGACGTGATGCTCAAACGCATTGATAAACTTGCCGAATTCGGTTCGTCCGTCATCACAATTTCCGGCGGCGAGCCGATGATGCACCCGGAAATTTACGAAATTATCGAGCGGATTCGACATCACGGAATGATTGCCGGACTTATTTCCAACGGTTATTATTTTCAGCCGGAAAAAGTCAAAAAATTAAACGAAGTCGGTCTCGATTACTTGCAAATCTCGATTGATAACGTCAACCCTGATGAAGTATCAAAAAAGAGTTTGAAAGTTTTGGACGCGAAACTCGTCAACCTGCGCGACCACGCGAAATTCAAGGTCAATATCAATTCGGTTGTCGGCGGCGGCGTGGCAAATCCTGAAGAGGCGTTAATAATTGCCAATCGCGCGGTTGAACTTGGATTTTCCTCGACAGTCGGCGTGATTCACGACGGCGACGGTTTGATAAAAGGTTTGACGACGCGCGAAAAGGAAGTCTACAAAGAAATTAAGGCGAAAGGCACAAGAAGTTACGCGCGTTGGAATTGGTTTCAAGACAATCTCGTCGACGGCAAAGAATATGAGTGGAAATGTCGCGCGGGCGCGAGATATTTGTATGTTGACGAAGCGGGAATTGTCAGTTGGTGTTCGCAGCAGCGCGGAATGCCCGGGATTCCGCTGCTCGAATACACGCACGAAGATATGCGGCGCGAATACATTACGGAAAAATGGTGCGCGCCGACCTGCACAATCCAGTGCGTTCATCAAGTCGGACATCTCGATGCCTGGCGCGACCCGCAAATTTCCCTCAATGATTACAATAAGCGCGGCGGCAAAGGTTTGAAAAAGGAAACCGTCGCACAGGTTTTGAGCGCGGAATAAAAATGCAAACAAACAAAATCCAGAAAAGATGAGCGATAAAAAATTATTTCTGCCGATTTTATTGGGAACGAATCGTAAAGGTCGGCAAAGCGAAAACGTCGCCAAATGGCTGTTCGGCAAAATGAACGAGCGAGAGGACATTGAAACAAAAATTTTTGATGTCCGAGATTTTGACTTGCCGAAAGACGATTACGGAACGGCAATCGGCAAAGATTTCCCGGAATGGCGCGATGCGATAATCCGCGCTGACGGTTTGGTTATCGTTACGCCCGAATACAATCACGGTTATCCGGGAAGTTTGAAAAGCGTCTTGGATTTGCTTCTGAAAGAATACATTCACAAAGCCGTCGGTTTGGTCGGAGTTTCGGCATCGCCTTGGGGCGGAACGCGCGTTATCGAAGCCTGCGTGCCGATGGTTAGGGAATTGGGTTTAGCCGTTACATTCACAGATTTAAATTTTCCGCAGGTGCAGAATAAATTTGACGAAAGCGGCGAACTTCTCGACGAAGCGTTTAACAAACGCGCCGAAGATTTTCTGGACGAACTCGTCTGGATGAGCAGCGCGCTTCGCTGGGGACGCGAAAATCTTGCTTCAAAGCATCATCAGTAAAATTACCCGCAAAATCTTTTTAACTTAATAAACCGGAAGTCAAAATAAGTTCTTACAACTTTGTTTCAACTTCCGGTTTTGTTTCTGCCGCAGTTTATCGAGCAATAATTTCATTCATTGCAGTTTAGGAGAATTTGTTCTATAAATGTAACCCTAACAACTTCTTAAAATTAGTCAGGAAAATTATCAATTTTACATTTGGAAGTTTTTCTTTACCGTCATCGCGGCGTTAAATTTTACTTTGACAGTTCGGTTGTCTTTATCAGACAACGAGCAAAAATAGGTCGCCCCGGCGCAAATGACCAGGGAAGTTGTTAGAAAATAAAATACTTAAGGAGAACAAAATGTCGATACCAACCGAACCCGTCGGCTCGCTTCCGCGACCGGCTAAACTTCAAGCGGCGATTGCCGACTACGATGCGGGGAAAATAACAAAGGAAGAATTGAAAGTCGAACAGGACGCGGCTTGCAAAGATTCCATCGAACGAATGGAAGCGACGGGCGCGCCGATAGTTTCGGACGGCGAACAACGCGCATCGAGTTTTGCAACTTATCCGCTTGCCGACACTCTGGCGGGAACAGGTCTGGCTGATAATCTTGCCGGAGACGGACAGTATTTCGCCATCTTTACCGACGGACACCATCGCCAATTGCCGCGACTGACGGGCGGACCGTTTAAATATAAAACCTACGCGGCTGACTATTTGAAAGAGGCGATGAAGATGGCTCACAAACCTTTGAAACAAGCGGTTATCGCGCCGTCAATGCTTTCTCTGCTTTATCCGCTTGACGGAGAAATCGAAGGCTACACGCGCGAGCAGTTCTTAGAAGATTTGGTCAACGAGTGTGAAAAGGACATTCGCCAATGTTTTGAAGTTGGGGCGGAGCGCGTTTCGATTGATTTCACCGAAGGCAGATTGGCTTGCCGCAACGATCCGAATAATCCGTGGACGGGACGCAGAATGCTCGAGCAGTTCGTTGAACTCAACAATCGCGTGATTGACCGTTTTTCGCCGGAAGAACGCAAGAATATCGGCATCCATACTTGTCCCGGCGGCGATTGCGATTCGACTCACAGCGCGGACGTGGATTACGCCGATATGCTGCCGAGTATGTTTAAGATGAATGCCGGATATTTTTTGATTCAGCTTGCCAGCGAATCGGACAAAGAGCGCGTTTATCAATTGTGCGGCGAACACAGCCGCGCCGATGCGAACGGAGTTCCGCAAGTCTGTTTTATTGGTGTTATCAATCCGCTCAATCCGACGGTTGAAACGCCGGAGCAAGTGCGCGACGACCTTGTAACCGCCGCTAAATATATTCCTGTCGAGCGTCTCGGTTCGACCGACGACTGCGGCTTTTCGCCGTTCAGCATTGACGTTAAACCGAAACACGGTTCGCCGGATTATGCCAGAGACATCGCTTTTCAAAAGATTGAATCGCGTGTCAAAGGAACGGCGATGGCATCGGAGCAACTCGGTGTCGTCGGGGCGACAATCGCTGATACCGCCGGACGCGATTAGGGCGGGCAAATCGGTCATCGCAAATTCGATTCGGAAGTGAAATGAATTTTTTATTTCACTTCCATTTGATTTTAAAGATAGAATTTTTAAATTATATGTCTGAAATTTCTATCAAAGACACTTCAAACCAAAATGAAAATCGGCGTTTTCTGATTGATTTAATGCGTGCCTTCGGCGGCGCGATTCTCTTTTCGTTTCCGATGCTGATGACAATGGAAATGTGGTGGCTCGGCTTTTATATGAACGGCTTGCGCCTCACGCTTTTTACTCTGCTGACCATTCCTCTGCTTGTCGGACTTTCCTATTATGACGGTTTTGAAGATACGGCTACCCTCAAAGAAGACGTGCGGGAAACCTTTATCGCTTACACGGTCGGTTTTACCGCTTCCGCCGTGATGCTGTTTTTGTTCGGCGTTATTAAATCGGGAATGTCCGCCGACGAGATAATCGGAAAATTTCAATCCAAGCGGTTGCCGCCAGTTTCGGCGCGATGTTCGCGCAAAGTCTTCTCGGCGGCGATAAACAGAAGACGAAGATGCGGAAAAGCGGAAGCGGAGCGCAAGTTACGCCGGACAGCTTTTTTTGATGGCGGTTGGCGCGATTTTTCTTTCGATGAGCGTTGCGCCGACCGAAGAAATGGTTTTGATTTCTTATCAAATGACTTACTGGCACACGCTCGCGCTTGCAGTCGTTACCTTATCGATAAAATATGCTTTTGTCTATGCCGTCGAGTTTCACGGACACGACAAAGCGATTTCTCCCGACCAATCTTTTTTGAGCGTTTTTTTGCGCTTTACGGTCGTCGGCTATGCGATTGTTCTGCTTATCAGTTTTTATATTCTCTGGACGTTCGGAAGCATTGACGATATGGGATTGGCGGAACAACTCAAAGCGACAATCGTGCTTGGGTTTCCCGCCGCGATTGGCGCGTCGGCTTCGAGATTGATTTTGTGAACTTGTCAGAACCGCCTACGGTAGAGGGCGGGTTTTTGGCAATAAAAAAACCGTTCGCTGCCGCAAACGGTTCTGACTTTCAAAATGGCTGAGGAAAAATCAAAAAATAAAGAAGAAAATCAGCAACGGCAAAAAAAGCCGTCTGTTTGGGAATGGATTATCGCCGCGGTCGGTTTGATTTTGGTTGTCGGCTCAATCGGTCTGACGCTTTACCGGGCGATAACCGAAGAAACTACGCCGCCGATTCTTGAATTCAGCGTTGATTCGATTGTGCCGACCGCTAACGGCTATCTCGTCAAGTTTCAGGTTAAAAATACCGGCAACCAGACCGCCGCCGCTCTAACCGTCGAAGGCGAACTGAAAAACGGCGCGGACAGCGCGGAAACCAGCAGCGCGACATTAGCTTACGCGCCGGCAAATTCCGTACGGCAAGGCGGACTTTTCTTTACAAAAAATCCACAACAATTCGATTTGCAAATCCGTGCCACCGGCTACGAAGAACCTTAACTTAAAATTCCGTCCGCCCGCTTGATTAACTATCCTCTAGATAGCTTATTTTTTATTAAACTGTTCAAAATTAAGCGGAAGCATTCTGTTGTCGGCTTGCCGGGATTTCAAAATTGTAGGTTTCGCCGTGCGCCAGATAAACGATTTTTTCGCTCAGACCGGCTTCTTCGGCGGCGCGTTTAAAGTCTTCGAGCGGCGATTTGAAAACATCGTAGTCGTTATAATGAATAGGAATTGCCGTTTCCGGTTTGATAATTTTAATCGCTTCGACACCTTGCTCGTCGTCCATCGTAACCATTACGCCCATCACGCGCGTGCCGCCGAGATGAAAAAGTCCCAAGTCAATTTCTGGAAATCTTTTGGGAATTTCCTGCAAATTGTCAATGACGAGCGTATCGCCCGAAATATAAAGCCGCAGAGTGCGCGTTCCCGTTTCGGTTTCAAAATCAAGAATGCTTCCCATCACGTTGGGCAAGGCGAAATCAACGATTCCGGGTCCGTGCTGACCGGGCATCGAAGTAATCCGCAGCCGCGCCGCGCCTTTTGTAAATTCGGTCGTCTCCCAAGTGTCAAGCCCGATTCCGCCCTGAAAATTTCTCGCTTCGAGTTCTCCGACCGATTGTTTCGTCGTTACAATCGGCAAGGTCTTGTCGAGTTTTTCTTCGACTAACTGGTCAAAATGGTCGCCGTGATAATGCGATAAAACGCACAAATCAATCGGCGGCAAATCTTCGATATTGATTGCCGGATTTGTCAGTCGCTCACTCGTCAAACCGTAACCGAGATGAACATGGTCGCCGGCGTGCAGAAAATTCGGGTCGGTTAGTATCGTAAAACCGGCGTAGCGCAAAATGACAGTTGCCGTTCCGACAAAAAAGATCGAGCCTGTTTCAAAATTCGGTTTCGTTTCCGCGGGTGCGGAAAGTTCGTATGTGTTTGACATCTGATAAATCTCCCTTGCTCGTAAAAAATTTTAGATAATTGTTCGTAAAAAAGGTAACATATTGTTTCGAGAGAAGGCAATATCTTGTCCGAATCGGAACATCATTACTGTTTAATTTTTGATGTTTGACAATGAAATTCTGCGGCTTGACTAAGCGATTTGTATATCGGATTCTATTTATACAAATCTTCTAATAACGAACAAAAAGGGAAGGGAAAAATGGCAGAAAATATAGCAAAGAGTTTTATCGGCGCGTTAAATAAATTGGAAGCTGACCGCGATTTGGATACAATTGTCGGTTTGTTCAGCGAAGATTGCGAAGTCGGAAATGTCGTAACCACAGACAAAACAATCGGCGCGCGCGATTTTTGGACAAGCTACCGCGACAGTTTCGATAAAGTTCATTCGACTTTTCGCAACGAGATTATTATGGACGGCGCGGTCGCGCTTGAGTGGAAAACGACCGGAACAAACGGCGAAGGTCACGAATTTGAATATGAAGGCGTGAGTATTTTAGAAACACGGGACGATAAAATCACGCGCTTTCACGCTTATTTTGACGCGAACAAACTTGGCAAGCAGATGGTTGAGTAGAAAATTTAATTTTAATCGTTTGAGCGTGGATTGATTTTATCGTCCGCGCTTTTTTCAATTTAAACTTAGTAAGTAGTCGGACAAAATTATCATATAGAATAATCAAACTCCGAAAATTTAATATTCAAGATGTTTCCAACTGCTCCAGGAATTTGTCTGACCGAGTAATGCAGAGTTGCTGCTTATCAACATAATC
>JAABUN010000971.1_pt1 | contig 68801 bp, 71 predicted proteins | sample 5559311 | NCBI WGS metagenome assembly JAABUN01 (sample SAMN10711877, study PRJNA513370) | rock metagenome | isolation source: Antarctica rocks | place: Antarctica: Victoria Land, Siegfried Peak sud | reverse complement strand
CCACCACCGTCCCCGAGACGACCACCACCGTCCCCGAGACGACCACCACCGTCCCCGAGACGACCACCACCGTCCCCGAGACGACCACCACCGTCCCCGAGACGACCACCACCGCCGCACCAACGACGACCGCCGCACCAACGACGACCGCCGCACCAACGACGACCGCCGCACCCGCCCCTGCCACACAGGTGCGTGGAACGACTGTCGTCGTCACCCGTGTCCTCGGTGCGATGATCACGAGTCCCACCGCTCAGGTCGGCCCAACGTCGGCCCCGGCGGCACAGGCGGTGCAGGGTCAGGCCACCTTCACCGGCTGACCAACTCCCAGCGGTACCCACGATAGGCGGGCACCTCCGGCCACCCTCAACCCGATGGGTGGCCGGAGGTCGTTTTACGCTCGGCAGGTCCGACAGCCCCGCTGCCGCCTGGTCGTCGGTGCCTCAGGTGCCGGTGCCCGGGCGTTGGCGGTGAATCACGGGCTGCACCACCCATAGCCACAGGAGCAGGGCGGCGAGGGCGACGGCCACAGGGAGCGCCCAGCCCAGGCCGAACAGGAAGTCGACCGCCAACCCGACAGCGGCCCAGATGGCGACAGCCAGCGCGACCATGCCGCCGATGGCCAGGCTGTTGGACCGTTCGAGCAGCTCCTCTTTGTCGCGCTGCCTGAACAGGATGCGATGCTGCGCGGCGGGGGCGATGAGGAGGCCGGAGGCCACGGCAGCAGCGAGCAAGGTTACGAGGTAGAGGGCGCGCTGTAGATCAGATGCAGCCGTGAAGCGGCTGCGAGAACGGCACAACCAGCAAGAACGCCAAGAGGACCTGCACGCCCGGCAAGGCGACCCGCAGCTCGTTGAGCATCTCGATCAACTCTCGGTCCACCCGTTCCTTCCGGGACTCCTCTGTTCGTCTGCCATGCCGGGAAGCTACCGGCGCACCACAGGTCCTGAGCGGGTTCGAAACGCCAGTAGCGTCCCCCGCATGATCGTCGACAGCCTGCAGGTGACCTACGAGCGATTCGAGGACGAGACGGGGTGGGCGCTGAAGCCTGAGGGCGCCTGTCGCGGCGAGATCTGCGTCCCGCTGCCGGGGGTCGACGCGTCCGTCGTCGACTTGTCCGAGGTGGCGCCTCGACTGGGGATGCCTCTCGTACATGACGAAGAGGCCGGTCTCTGGGCGCTCGGGCCGGCGTCGCTCGGGGGGCACGCCTTGCCGACGGCCCAATCGCCAGAGCTCGAGCTGCCCGATCTCGACGGCCGGGTCTTTCGGCTCTCGTCGCTGCGAGGTCAGAAGGTGCTGCTCGTCGCGTGGGCGCCCTACTGAGGTTGTGCCCGTGACCTGCCCGTGTGGCAGGAGCTCCGCAATGAGTTGCATCCGGCTGGTCTCGAGATCGTCACGGTGGGCATGGACACGGCCGGTCCCGAGGCTTGTCGTCCGTTCATCGAGGCGGCCCGGCCCGAACACCCGTCGCTGATCGACGTGGGCCACCTCGTGGCTGAGCGCTTTGGGGTCGTGAACATCCCGAACGGCATCTGGATCGACGAGGAAGGCGTGATCGTGCGCCCAGCGGAGCCGGCGTTCCCGCGTGGCCACCGAGCGCGCTCCGACCAGGTGCCGGATCTACCCGAGCGGATGCAGGCCATCCTCGCCGAGGCGGCGAAGATCCACGCCGAGCCTGAGCGCTACATCGCCGCCCTGCGCGACTGGGTCGAGCACGGCCGGGGCAGCCGTTACGCCCTCAGCGAGGACGAAGTGGTGGGCCGGTCCGGGCGACGTGACCGCCCGGTGGCCGAGGCTGCCGCACACTTCGCCCTGGCCCAGCACCTCTGGCGCGAGGGGAAGGCTGACTCCGCCGTTCGGCACTTCCGTGAGGCGCACCGCCTCCAGCCGGAGAACATCTCCTACAAACGTCAGGCCTGGTCGCTCGCCTCACCCGGTACGGGGCCGTTCGAGCGCTACTGGCAGGGACCGGTCGAGGGTCACGAAGCAGCCTGGCCGTATGAGAGCGACTGGCTCACCGAGGTCAGGGAGATGGGCGCCGAGCACTACTACCCTCCGCTCGAGCTCTGACCGCTGGGAGCGTGGTGAATCCGGGTGCGGCATGCTGGTGCTGTGGCCCGTCGATGACCACCGCAGCAGCACCCAAGGGTTACAACGGGCAGCGGCCGCCGCTCATCCGGTGAACGAGGGGCTCCCGGGCACAGGGCTGGCGGGCTGGGCCACGCCCGGAGCGATCGCCGGCGCGGTCGTGGTGGTGGCCATCGCTGTGGTGGTCGTGGTGGCCATCGCCGTGGTGGTCGTGGGTGCGCAGCCGGTCACGAAGAAGGTCTTGAACTTGGTATCGGCCCCGATTGATCCGGGAGCGTCGACAGTCACCTTCACGTGGTAGCCCTGCTGAGGCTGCGGATCACCGGTGAACGCCAGGTGGTAGGTCTCCTGAGCATCGACGTCGGTTCCTCCCCCGGCCGGGTCTTGTCCGATGTTGGGGGTGAGGTCCCCGCCGGTGACGGTGAGCGTGCGACCATCCAACGTAGGAGCCTGCAGCTCGAAGGTCACCGTTGCGTCTCCGACCCCCTGATCGAACCCGTAGAAGTCGATCTGGAAGTCGCAGCCGACATGGGGCTGGTTGTCGGGCGCGCTATCGAAGAGGACGCCATCGACCTTGACCGTGCCGTCGTTGCCTGGCGGATCTGCGTTGGTTCGCGCCTGGCTCGGTGTGGCGACCACCAGGAAGAGAGCCGGGATCATGAGCATCACCGCGGCGCTGGCTACCTGCGTAGCCTCCGCGGATTGACCGAACGAGACGCTTCCTTCTTCGGACGCAAGCGATTCTCCTGTGACATCTATCGCGTGCCATGTCTGGGCCGCGCTCGGAACGCCGGACGCCACTGCACCAATCGGCGCGAGATCAACCTCAGCGCGGAGCGTGGCCGCATCGATGCTCCGCGCCCTGCTCGGTAGCTGGGTGCGTCGACCTTTCGAGATGGCGACGATGTACATCCTTGCCATGTGGGCGGCACTACCCCGGTCGTGATCGATGCGCTATCCGGCCAGGCTCGGCCCACCTGCACCGCCTACGCTCGTTCGACGATGGTGCAGGCAATGCGTTGCTCGAGTACGCCAATGATCGCCAATCGGACGCCGGGTCCTTCGAAGGCACCTGCTGGCCTGGCTGGGCTTCGCTACGGCCACGGCGGAGCCTGATCCATGCCCTTCGGGATGCGCAGGAGCGTGAAGCTCGGGCCGTTCCGGTTCACGGCCAGCGGCTCGGGCATCTCGACCAGCTTCGGCGGCAGGCGAGCACGCCTCACCCGAGGCTCAACCGGCCGGAGGACCTTCACCGGCCATCTCGGCGGCTTCCAGTTCCGCAAGTCCAAGAAGGGCTGAACGGGCTTTCTGCTCCAACCCACGGATCGCTGACCCAATCGGGAACCGTCAGATCACGGGCTCCTTCTCCTCATCCCGCAGACCCGACGGCGCCGGATACTGACCGACCGGTGGTGGGACCTGGAACACCACCACCGGTCGCGTCCTCCGCTGCGAACGTCAACGACGCACGAACAGCCCGCGCCGTTCACCGGCATCGTCGTGTCCCCGGTGGCCGAGGACGCGGCAGCATGGAGGTCAGGTTCGGCGGCGGGAACACCCGCGATCACTGAACAAATACTGGTCGAAGGGTGGGCCGTAAGGGACTCGAACCCCTGACCCCTTGCGCGTCATGCAAGTGCTCTAGCCAACTGAGCTAACGGCCCCGGAACCGGCCCGAACCTAGCAGCCCGCGGCCGAGATCAGGTCGGCGTTGACGGCCAATCGCTCTCTGGCGACCAACGGTAGGTGGTCCAGCCTTCGATCGGCCGCGCGCCGAGGTTCTGGTACAGCTCGATAGCCGACTGGTTCCAGTCGAGCACGCTCCACTCCACTCGGCCTTCGGTCATCGAGCGCAGTCGCACCATGAGCGCCCGGCCGATCCCCCGGCCACGGAAGGCCGGCCGGACGAAGAGGTCTTCGAGCCAGATGCCGGGGCGGCCGAGGAACGTCGAGAACGTGGGGAACCAGAGCGCCATGCCGGCTACACCTTCGTCGACTTCCGCCAGCAACACGTGGGCCACCGCGGCCGGGCCGAACAGATGCTCGGCCACCAGATCCGAGTTGAACGCCACCTGCTCGGCGAGACGCTCGAAGGCGGCGAGCTCACGGATGAGCGCGCAGATCTCCGGCAGGTCGTCGCGGCCAGCCGGACGCAGGTTCATCGGCGGTGAAGCTAGCGACCACGCCCAGCACACGGCGAGCAGCAGGTGACGGTTGGACATGTCCTACGCTGATCCCGCTCCGCGATCGCCGACAGCTCAGCGGATCCATCGACCAGGAAGACACAACATGAAGACTCGCATCTGCTCCGCCGCGCTTGGGTTGGTTCTGGTCGTCGGTGCGTTCGGCGCCTGCAGCAACGACGCCAGCGGCACCGACGTCCGGGCCAAGACCAAGCAGCAACTGATCAAGGCGGGGATCCCGGAGAAGCAGGCCGACTGCTACGTCAAGAGCCTGGACGACAAGACCATCCAGAAGTTCATCAAGCAGGATCCTTCCGTCGCCAAGGACCCGGACTTCGTCAAGAGCGCCACCAAGTGCTTCAAGCTGGGCAAGTGACGGAAGTCTGAAGCGGGATAGACGGCTCGAGGTAGCTACCACGCTTTCGAGCTGACGAGCACTACACATCGGGCAGTTCGCATTGTGTCGGACCATCCGTGCTGTACGTTCTGCCCATGTCGCCGACCCCCATCGATGAGCTCGACGCTCGGTTGATCCTCGCCATGAGCGAGACGCCGCGGGCGGGGGTGATGGAGCTGGCCCGGCAGTTGCAGGTGGCGCGGGGCACGGTCCAGGCGCGGCTCGACAAGCTTCAGGCGCGCGGGATCGTCACCGGGTTCGATCCGGACCTCCGCTTGGACGCCTTGGGTTACGGGGTGCTGGCTTTCGTCCACCTCGAGATCACCCAAGGCCGGCTGGCCGATGTCGTGGCGCACCTCGAGGGCATCCCCGAGGTCATAGAGGCCCATTCGACCACCGGCCCCGGCGACCTGCACTGCCGTGTGGTCGCCCGCACCAACGAGCACTTGCAGGAGGTCTTGAGCGCCATCCTCGAAGTCTCAGGGATCGGCCGCACGTCCACCCAGATCGCCCTCACCGAACAGATCCGGTCCCGGGTGCTCCAGTTGGTCGGCCGGTTGGTGGCGGACGAGGCGATCCCGGCACAGAGCCACCGGCGGTAGCGCGTTACCGCGCCTGCGCCGCTAGGTCCGCTTCCTGCTCGGCATGAGCGCGGCAACCAACAGGATCACCGCGGCGGCCACCCCCAGCCAGAACCCGTACTGGTATGTGACCTTCACACCGGCGGGGAAGTCCTTCTTCACCGTGTCCTTGATGCTGAGGTAGTCGCGTACGAGCACGGCCCCGGCGCCCACACCGGCCAGGATCAGTAGGACCCGCATCAGGGTTTTGCTGATCCCGGCGATCAGGAGCCCGGCGATGGCGAGCGTGGCGGCCGCGATGCCGAGCAGTATCGCCGGATCGGGAGACTTGAGCGCACCGGCCTTGTCCTTCTTGGTCACCATCTCCCAGCCGGTCAGGTGGCCCGATGATCCCTTGCTCCCGAGCCACGGTGTGAACACGCAGACCACCAACAGGATCGCCCCGAGGAAGGCCAAGAGAGCAGCCAGCCCTGCGGACCTCGACGTGTCGGAGCGGGGGGCTGCGGCGGTACCCGACTGCCAGGTGCCAGGCGGTGGTTGCTGCCACTGGCTGGGCGGTGCGCTCGGGCCGCCCGGAGTCGCCCAGCCTTGGCCGCCGCCTGGCGCTTGCTGGCTCCAGTCGGGCTGGGGAGCAGGCGACGGTTGCCACCCGCCAGGTTGAGGGGCCGCGGTGGGCGGCGGCTGCCATGGCTGCTGCGGAGGCGCTGGCGTCTGCGCCGACCAGCTCTGCTCGTCCGGGGTGGGCCGGGCCGGCGACGTCGACCACGGAGCGGGATCGGGTGCCGGGCCTCGGGCCGGCGGTGACCCCGGCAGGACCTGGGTCGCGTCGTGCAGCGCCGGGTTGTCGATGCGGGTGGCATCGTCCTCCGAAGATCCCGACATCGGTGATGCGCCGGCATGCTCGGCCGGGGCCGGATCAGGTCTTGCCGCGGTCTCCACTCTCGTCCCACAGCTCGTACAGAACGCGGCGTTCTCGGGCACGCCCGCACCGCATTGCTGGCAGCTCGTCGTGTCTGTCATCTCTGCTCCCTCGCCGGTCGGAGCCCTATCTTGCCCTGTCGGAGACGACGTCGATCGACCAAGTGCATCCGCGGGCCGCTGCGGCGTCACTACCGTCTCGTTCGATGAGCGGAACCAGTGGCGACGAATCACGAGACGGCGTGCCGCTGACCAACCTGGACCAGCCGCTGTTCGACGGCGCGGACGCGACCAAGCGGGACCTGGTGGAGTACCTGGACGCGGTGCGCGACCGGATCATCCCGGTGCTGGAGGATCGGCCGCTATCGGTGATCCGGGTCCACCGCGGCCAGGAAGCGTTCATGCAGAAGAACGTGCCGAAGTACACCCCGCCATGGGTGCGCACAGTGCGGTTCTGGGCGGAGACCTCGAAACGCGACGTGTCCTACGCGCTGTGCAACGACCGACCGACGTTGCTCTGGTTCGCCAACCAGCGCGCCGTGGAGTACCACCCGACCTTGGTGCGAGCCCAACATCCTGACCACATGACCCATCTGGTGCTCGACCTGGACCCGCCCAGCGGCGACGCCTTCTCGATGGCCGTGCGGGCGGCGCACGTGGTCCGCCACGCGCTGGCCGATGTCGGGCTGGAAGGTGCGGTGAAGACCAGCGGCGCGAAGGGTGTGCACGTCTTCGTCCCCATCGACGACCAGGTGTCACTCGAGGACTCGGCCGCCGCGACGCGCGCCATCGCGGCGCGAGCCGAGCACCTGGATCCAGAGCTCACCACGACAGCGTTCATGAAAGAGGACCGTGGCGGCAAGGTGTTCGTCGACTCGACGCGTGTCGGAGGGGCCACCGTCATCGCGGCCTACAGCCCGCGTGTGCGCCCCGGGGTGACCGTGTCCTTCCCGGTGCGCTGGGACGATCTCGACGCCATCGCGCCGGGCGACTTCACCGTGCACACGGCGCTGCGACACCTTGGAAGCCGCGACCCGTGGGCCACTCGGATGCCAAGCGCGCAGCAGCTGACCGCAGAGCTCATCGAGGAAGGCCACGCCATCCCGGTGGCTCGGGTGCAGGCCATGCACGAGGGCAAGCGCCGCGCTCGGGCGCGTCGTGCCTAGTGGATGGTCAAAGATGCGCTTACTGGTAGGCGATCGAGTCGGCGAGCACCGATGAGGTGGAGCGATGAGTCGCCTTCCCTTCGTGCCACGCCACTGGCAGGACAGGCAGATCTCTTGAGGCGGCGACCGGAATCGAACCGGTGTACAGGGCTTTGCAGGCCCTTGCCTAAGCCACTCGGCCACGCCGCCAGCGTCGGCCACCTTACCGGCGCCCGACGCTTGCCCAGCCGGTGCCTTCGATCGACTGCGGTGCCAGCCCGGAAACGACCCTTGCTAGGGTGAGCCGCTCATGCGGACGTAGCTCAGCTGGTAGAGCATCACCTTGCCAAGGTGAGGGTCGCCGGTTCGAATCCGGTCGTCCGCTCCACGCGAAAACCCCTGCTGAGCAGGGGATTTCGTCGTTGGGACCAGCGGTTTCGGCGGTCCTGGCGCTTGGCGTTCGGTGCGACGATCGAGTACCAGCTCGAGCGAGAACTCCGCACGGCGACACCGGATGGCACATGCTGGGACCGACCGGTTCAACCTCGCAGGGCGGCCGTGACCGTGCCGATCGCCCGGGTTCACGGTCCCGGCACCGCCGTCGGCAGGGTCGTCCTCGTCCCGCCGCGCGCGGAGCCCGGCTACGGAACTACGGCCGACCGGTGAGCTCGGGGACCCGGGCGGTGCGCTCCTCGTCGATCGCCGGCCGGTCGACATCGGCCACCGACGACCGACCGTCGGAGGAGCGCGAGATGCGCCGAGCCTGGAAGGCGCCCCAAAGAGCGAGGGCAGCGGCCATCTCCCAGCCGACGTCGTAGCCCACCCACCCACGGCTCAACGCGAGGGCGGTGAGCGCGACGGAGATCATGAAGGCGCCGCTGGCCCGCACCGCCGCCGGGTTGACGAACGACACGAGGATGAGGGCGAGGCCGATGGCGCCGTACACGACGGTGTGCTCGTAGTGGGCGATGGGCAGGTCGATCCCGAGCGTGATGCCGCCCCCGACGGCGAGGGCGGCGAGGCCGGCGCCAACGTAGCGTTGCCCGCTGCCGTCGACCAGCCAGGCCGCCACGATGACTCCCCCCAGCATCGCCAGCAACTGGTAGCCCTTCCAGTCCGCCATCGTGCACCCGGCCAGCAGGACGGCTCCCACCAGCAAGGTCGCCGCTCCGAGGACCTCGCGCCTGCGAGTCGGCCGACCGATCGTGACAAGGCTCTTCACGGCACCCTCCTGGGTTGCGCTCAGGCGGAGGCTACAAGCTCGGACGGACCCTCGCCGGTCAGGCGCGACCGAGCGAGACCGCCGCCTCGCGATGGAGGCGACCGAAGTTGTAGTAGGCGGCGCAGGCGCCCTCGCTCGACACCATGCAGGTGCCGATGGGGGTCTCCGGCGTGCAGGCGGTGCCGAAGACCTTGCACTCCCACGGCTTGATGACACCCTTGAGGACCTCACCGCACTGGCACGCCTTCGGATCCGCCACGCGGACGCCAGGTGCCTGGTAGTGCACTTCGGCGTCGAAGGTGGCGAACCCCTCCCGCAGCTTCAGCGCGCTCTGCGAGATGAACCGGAGCCCGCGCCACTCGAAGTGCGGACGCAGCTCGAAAACCTCGGCCAGCACCTCGAGCGCGCGCGGGTTGCCCTCGTCGCGGACGATCCGCGTGTACTGGTTCTCGACCTCGCAGCGGCATCGCTGATCTGGCGCAAGAGCATCTCGATGGCCTGGAGGATGTCCAACGGCTCGAACCCGGGCGGTGACCAGCGGCTTGCCGTACTGCGCCGGCACGAAGCGGTACGGGTGGTTGCCGACGACGGTCGAGACGTGACCGGGGCCGAGGAAGCCGTCGAGGCGCAGGTCGGGCGACTCGAGGATGGCCTTGATCGGAGGCACGATGGTGACGTGGTTGCAGAACACCCGGAAGTTCGTCACCGCCTGCGCTCGGGCCCGCAACAACGTGATGGCCGTCGACGGCGCCGTCGTCTCGCAGCCCACGGCGAAGAACACGACCTCGCGATCCGGGTTCTCGACGGCGATGCGCAGCGCGTCGAGCGGCGAGTAGACGAATCGCACGTCCGCGCCCCTCCGCTTAGCCTCGAGCAGCGTCCCTTTGCCGCCGGGGACGCGCATCATGTCTCCGAAGGAGGTGAAGATCACGCCTGGCACCTCGGCCACCGCGATGGCGTCGTCCACTCGGCCCATGGGGATGACGCACACCGGAAAGCCCGGGCCGTGCACCAGCTCCACGTTCAACGGCAGGACGTGCTCGATGCCGTGCCGGTAGATCGTTTGGGTGTGCCCGCCGCACACCTCCATGAACTTGTGGTGCCGGTCGCCGGCGAGCTCGGTGATCCGACGCACGAGGGCCCGCGCTGCGACCGGGTCGCGGTACTCGTCGACGAAGCGCATCAGTCGGACTCTCGGAACTGCGAGAGCTCGTCGTCGTAGACCGCCCCGAGCTCCTCGATGAAGGCGAGCGACTGGCGGGCCTCGTCCTCGTCGATCTTGGCCATGGCGAACCCGACGTGGATCAGCACCCAGTCGCCGACCGCCACCCCGCCGTCGTCACCGACCAGCAGACCGATGTTCACGACCCGGCGCACGCCGGAGACCTCGGCGACCGGCGTAGCCGGCCAGGAAGCCGGCGAGGTCGACGAGCTGGCCGGGCAGACCGAGGCACATCAGCGAACGACCTCGGGAGCCACGGCCGACGGGGTGAGCAGCCGCTCGGTGAGGGCGGCGATGGCGAAGACCGCAGGATCGTCGGGCGCATCGCGCTTCGAAGGATGCGAAGCGAGCCGGGATTGCCTCGATCCTCGAAGCAGCGGATCGGGCTGGCGTTCCCTACTGACCATGCCGAGTCAGCTCCCTCGGGTGTGCCGGACACCAACGTCTGCTACCCGATGTCGCTCCTCGATCTCGTCCTGCGATGAGACGAGCATGACCTGCACCGGATCCTCTGGACCGGTGACCTTCTCGATGAGCTGGTCGAGGTCTGGGTGCGCAACGACGTTCGTTCCGAGGCTTCAGCTCGGGCGATCGCCGACCAGATCCGAGCCACGTTCGAGGACCAGCAGGTCTTGCGGACCGACTACGAGCAGCTGATCGCCGAGGTGCCTGGGCGCGACGAGGCTGACCACGTCCACGCTGCCGCCGCGGTTGCGGCCGCTCCGACGATCCTGCTGACTGCGAACACGAAGGACTTCCCGGCGGACCGATCGAGCATCACCTTGCCAAGGTGAGGGTCGCCGGTTCGAATCCGGTCGCCACTCCAGAAAGTCCTGACGTCGCCTCGCTCAAGCCGCCTGTCAGGACCTCGCCAGGGTCTGGCTTGGCGGGGTGCGGCGCGCTCGTCTAGCGGGCACCGCAGCGACCAGGTTGGCCATTACGAGCAGGCCGGCGGCCGATGCCAGGATCCAGCCAACGGGCACGACTAGGTCGTTGCGGGCGCCGATGCGGTCGACGAAGGGCCGAGAGATGGCCGCCCCTGCGGCGACACCCAGCGGGATGGCGACAAGGAGCACGGCGCCGGTGACGATCGTCGCCTGCACGTGGATGACCCCCGTGACGATTCTCCGACTGGCGCCGAGGGCGCGCAGCACGGCCAGATCCAGTCGTCGTCGGCGCACCGCTACGAGCAGCTGATGACCGAGGCTGAGCATCGCGAACGCCGCGACCAGGGCCGCGACCAGGAACGGGATGCTTCTGACGCGCCGGATGTTGATCACCGCCGGTGGCGGGTCCACCTGCCCGGCGCTCATCCCAGTGGCGGCGGCGATCCGCTTCCGCGTGTCCGCGGGTGCGCCCGGTGTGAGGTCGATGACCGCACTGTCCATCGGCTGGCTCGGCGCCACGCGGCGGAACCCTTCCGCAGTGACGACGCCTGCGTCACCCACGACATCGGCCCCCGAGACCGACGGCGGCTGAACGGTGCCGGTCACCTGCACCACCTTCTGACCAGCCTTGGTCGAGAGCTTGATCGTGTCGCCGATGTTCACGTCGAGCTTGCGAGCCGAGACCCGCCCGATGGCGATCTCGTCGGACCCAGCGGGCAAACGGCCGCTCAGAACGTCCGGCACCAGGTGCCCTCGGAGCGGGTCCATGCCGATGATGTCGAGGGGGGCACGCCCGGCGTTGAGCCGGAGCGACCCGTAAAGGGTGAGGCCGACGATGTCGCGGGCGAGGTTCGGGTCGTCCAGCAGCGGTTTGACGTCCGCCCTCGTGATCTTGCCTCCCTGCCCGAGCCCGTAGTCGAAGTTGACGCCATAGCGCGCCGGCTCGCCGATGATGAGTCCCAGATTGCGGCCGAAGGTCAGAGCGCCGAAGACCAAGCCGGCGATGAGGATCAGGCCGATGAACGGGACCCGGGCCGCACGACGGCGGCCGGGGCCGCGGCCCAGCGCGAACTGAAGGCCGAGGGCCGTGGCCACGCTGGGTACGGCCCGGGCAAGTCGGTTGACGCGGCCGGTGGACCGCAACGGTGCGCTCTCCTGGCGGTTCGCCACGAGCGAGCACAGCAACCAGCCGAGCAGGGCGACGATGAGCAAGATCGGACCGATGACGTGCACGATCGGATCGAGGAGACGCCCCGGGTCGGGCTCGATCCCCTCGACGAACCCACGCGGGAACAGGCCCGAGCACAGGTAGGCGAGCGCTACGGCGGCCAGGGTTCCGGTGATCACGGCGGTTGCGGCCTGCGCCACCGGTTCGGCTACGAGCTGCGTTCGGGTGAGGCCCAGCGAGCTGAGAACGACCCGCTCATCATCGGATCGCCGGTACTGACGGCTGAGCAGCTGCCCGAGGACGACGATGGTGGCACCCGCGGCAATGATGGCCAGCACCGCCAGCCCCTGTCCCTGCGCACTGACCGCGGTCCGCACGTCTGAGGCGATCGGGCTGGCCTCCTTCACGCTGAACTCCTCGCCGCGGGGAAGGCCGGCGAGCTGCGACCGGAGGTCCTTGACCGTGGCCCCTGGCGCGAGGCCGACCGAGCCGACGGTGATGGCGGCACCGACGTCGCCGGCGTCGAGGAGACTCCTCGGGAACAGCGCGATGACGGAGTTGTCGGATTTCGCCGGCTCGTCGACAACACCGACCAGGGTGGCCTCGAGCGAGAGCCCCTTGGGCGCGCCCGCGTCGAACCCCTTGGCCTTGGCCTGGGCAACGCTGTAAGTGACGAGCTTGAAGTGATCTCCCAGCTTGAGCCTCGCCGACTTGAAGAGCGATCGACTGACGACGAACTCGTTCGGCCGGTCGGGCGCCGGTGCGCGTCCCTGCACGACGTGCCCACCGACGGGCGTCGGCGAGCCGGCGAACACGAGCAGGTTCTCCGGGTCCTTGGAACCCGGTGCGATCAGCCCGCCGAACACGAACGTGGCTGTCTCCACGTGTGCGGCAGCCGGAAGCTTCGCCAGCTCCTCGCTGCGGGGCGCTCCGTGCTGCTGTTGCACCTCGGCATCGAAGACGTCGGCCTGAGAGTCGACGTATCGATCGGGTGCGCTCAGCGTGCGAAGCGCTCCGGCCACGAGCGTGAGCGCGAGTCCGCCGGCGATGGCCACGATCAGCGCGATCGCGAAGGTCGTCCGCCACCCCCTTCGGAGCAGCGAACGCAGCCGATAACGGACCGCAGCCACAGGTCAGAGTGGACCAGCCCGCCGGGGTCGGGGCAAGGGTGCTAGCACCGCCTGCCACGTTGGTGGTAGTGGCACGGCCGCCGGGACACAACGTCGACGGGCGTCGCGCCGATCTTGTTCAAGGCGCCGCGAGCCGTACTTGCCCTTCGATCGGGTCGACCTCCACCTCAGCGCCGTCTTCCAGTCGATCGAGAGCGTCGGCCACGCCAACGACGGCGGGGATGCCGAGCTCGCGTGCCAACACCGCGGCATGGCACAGCGGGCCGCCCTGGCTGGTGACGAGCGCGCCGGCCAGGGGCAGAACGGCGTTGTAGGCGGGGGTCGTGAACGGCACGACCAGCACGTCACCCGGTTCGATCGACCGGATGGCCTCCTCCGGTGTTCCGGCTCGGCGCACCGGCCCGCGATACGTGTCGGTGCCGATGCCGGTGCCGGACAACCCGTCGTCGGTCTCGGTCCGAGCCAGCAGGGTCATCACCGTACGGACCGCTTTCAACAGCTTGGCCTGGGCGGCGGGGAGCACGTCGAGGGGCGGATCGACCTCGACCGGTCCCAGTCGGGCCGGAGGTGTCAACCGGCCCAGCTGCCGTCGGAGCTCGGCTCGTCGGGATAGCTCTTGGCGCGTGGGGCCTTCCCCCTTGACCAGCAGCGACTCGACTTCCTTCGCATCGAGCTCGAAGGCGTCTTCGGCTCGCTCCGCCCTGCCGGTCGACACCAGCCTGCGACCGACCTCGAGCAGCGCCCGCCGCAGCAACCCGAGACGCCACTCCGCGGTGGTCGGCCCGTTGTCGTCGCGGAGGTTCATCGCGAACCGGGCTTCGGTCAGAAGGTCGTCGAACTCGGAACGCTCGTCAAGCGGCACCCGCTGGCGCACAGCGGCTGCGGCCAGCTCCGCCTCGTCCGTGCTCGCCTCCTCGGCGCCGCTCAGGATCGTGGCCAGCACCACCTCTGGGAGCTCGCCGACGGTGACACCGTCGAGGTCGTAGCGGCTGAACACGCGCATGCCGCGGAAACGCAGGTAGCGGTCGACCTCCTCGGCGATGTCCGGGGAGATGGCCCGCACCTCCTCCAACGAAGCTGGTCGGACGCCAGCGCGCTTGATGTCCCCCCGCAGCCGAGCGAGGATCCTGGCCGGCTCTGAGGTACTCGGCGAGGCCCCCAACAAAGCCGGCAACACCTCCCGCCCCGCAATGCCCCACTCCTCGCAGCGAATCAGCAGCAGCCCGATCGGGCCGAGGTCGTAGCCGTGCAGCACGAAGTGACGGTGGTATCCGCGCGTGGCCGCAGCCAGCACCTCCTCGAAGTGGCGGGCGAGACCGGCCTCGTCGAGGCTTCCCACGTCGATGTCCTGCAGGGCCAGGTTCTCGCCCTCGAGCTCTGCCCGCTCATGGTCGTTCCAGCGCTGGATCACGTCTCGCCACGGTCGCTCAACCAGCGCCCGCTCAGCGCGGCGTCGGCGGCGACGCAGCTCCGGGTGCAGTGCGAAAGCCAGCTTGAGGATCGGTTTCGGAGGCAGCCGGGTGGCCGCACGGTTGGCCCCGATCAGCGGCCGCAGACGGGTGTAGAAGAAACCGTTCACGAACCGTGCGTCGATCGTGTCAGCCGGCATCCCGTAGGTGGCGAAGAGCTCACGCATCCCGTTGGTGAAGCCCTCACCCTGGAGTTGTTGCACGATGGGCGTCATGGACCCGAGGCAATGGGCCAGGTCGAGCTCCCATGATCCCGGCGCCGGCGCCTCCCAGGCGACATCGCTCATTTGACTCCCCCTCCGCAGGCTCGCCTGAGCTTGACCCGAACCACTCTGCCCGCGCCACCTGGACTGCCCGTGTGACACCGTCAAAGCCCGTTGCTTGGTCCCTGATCGCGAGCCCAAGGAGATCGACGAGAAGCTGTCTAACCGCAGCCGGTCATCGCAAGAGCCGGATCCGTTCTTGCAGACGCGGGTCGGCCAAACGTTCGCGCCCAGAAGCGGAGGCCTGGCGGGCCACCTGGGCTCGGCGGGAGAAGTCCATGGCGTTCGCGCCCATGGCCGCCAGGTCGGCCGCGGTCGGCTGGAAGACCAACACCTCGGTGCCCTTCCGACGCACCGAGCGGGTCTCACGGCCGAGCAGGAACCCGGTCGGCGCCCGTAGCGCAGAGCGCAACGAAGGCGGGCCTCCACCCGCCGCGGACATCGGCGAGCTGACCACGACCAGGTCGAGCCCGAGGCCGCCAACGAGATCGAGGTTGGTGGGCGAGAACGCGCCTCCGTCCACATAGCGCGTCCCGCCGATCTGGACGGGCGCGAAGAAGCCGGGTATGGCCGACGACGCCTGGACCGCCGACCCGATGTCGGTGGAAGGTGATCCGGCCCGACCGAACACGACCCGTTGGCCGTCGTCCAGCCCGACGGCGCAGATCCAGGTGGGCTCGGACGGCCAGTGGGCGCTGCCGTACATCGCACGCAGCCCGTCACCCAACTGGTCGACCCTGATCTGTCCCTCTGGCAGGGTCGCGGCGGCGAGCACGCCCGGCCTGATCGATCCGGGACGGGTGACCGCCCGCCGCAGCAAACCAGGAGCCGCAGGGCGGCGTCCGCCAGCGCCTCGCCGAGGAGGCCTCAGGTCGATCGGAGCCGGGGCCGGAGCACGACCGAGCAGTCGTCGAGCTTCCGGCGACAGCGGCTCGTCACAGGCTCGGCGCTTGAGGTCCGAGGGGGCCACACCGAGCCGGACCAAGGCCGCGGCGCCCGACCCGGCCGATGTCCCGACCACCACCTCGGCGTCTCGCGGGTCCCAACCGGTCACCTCGGCCAGCGCCGTGAGGATGCCGGCGTGATAGGCCTGACCGACCACACCTCCCGCCCCCAGCACCAGCCCGATCCGCGTCATGTCGCCCCCAGAAGTTCTGGGGAGTATCGGTGGCACATGCGCATCCAATGCTCCCCAGAAGATCTGGGGCGAGCGGTCATCAGCCCACGAGATCTGGCGGCGCGGGCGGGAGCCAAGGGCGGCGAGTCAGGCGGTGCGAGCCCGGATGCGGCCGGCCACCTCGACGGCCAGTTGCCGGTCACCGATCTGCTCGATGACCAGTTGGCGGCCGTCGGCGCTGAACGTGAGGCTGGCCGTGCGATCGTCCTGCCAGCCTTGAACCGCCAGACCCTTGTCCACCGGGAGGATCGTCACCGAGGGCGACCAGGCCCGCTCGTTCACCAACAGGACGCGCCGGTCAGTCAGGACGGCCGCCCCCGGCTCACCCTCGAAGCGCCCAGCCACCGCGCATTCGACCGTCTCACCCTCATCGAGCAGCGCACCTGCTACGAGCAGGGACGCCTTGGCGGACTTGCGGCCGCTGTTGCCGAGCCGAGATACCGCAGTGCCGAGGCCGTGCGGATCGGCCGGACCCGTGGGAAACGGCGGCGGGGCGGGCCCGCCCATCGGCGGCTGTGGCATGCCTGCAGGTGGGCCAGCCATGCCTGGTGGCGGGGCGCCCCATCCAGGGGCAGGTGGGGGCGGCGCTCCCCACGATGGCGCGGGCGGAGGTGGTGCTCCCCAGGACGGCGCCGGCGGGGGGCCTGAGGGGCCGAACGGCGGACCGCCCGGCGGGCCAGGCGGCGGAGGGCTGGGCGGCGGCTCCCATACCGAGCGGGCAGGCGCCGCGGGCGGCTCGGCGGCCCCCGAACCGGGTGGCGGAGGCGGAGGCGGAGACGCCGGGGCCCCAGAGGGAGGATCGGGCGGCGAAACCGACGCCGATTCGGACGGCGACGCTTCCTCGACACCACCCGAGGATGCTTCCTCGCCACCACCGGTAGGTGACTCCGATTCGTCCGGAGGTGGGTCCCACGCCGGCGGGGGGGGCGTCTCGGTGGCTGGAGATTCGGGCTCCGACGGTGATGGTGGAACCGGCGTGGGCGCATCCTCCGCGCTCAGAGGCTGGCCGCAGCCCATGCAGAACTTGGAATCGGCGGGGTTGGAGACTCCGCAAGCCGGGCAGTCCATCAGTCGTCACCTTGCCGTTGGGGATCGACGGCGGCGACAGCGTAGGGCACCACCAATCCTCAGGCCGTCCTCATGAGCGAGACGACATGGCCCGACCCACCACGGCGCGGCCTCGCTCGCTGAAGGCCAGCTCGCTGGCTCGGGCGATCGCCCCGTCACTCATCTTGGCCAGGGATTTGACGACGACCTCGACGGTGGCGTCCGGCCCGAGCCGATCGATGAGCTCATCGAGCTGGGTCTGCAGGAACACCAGGCACAAGGCGTCCTCGTGGGTCTGCACCGTGGGATCCCGTCCAAGGCCCTCCTTGCGGACTATGCGCGTCACTCGCTCCACGAACGCCTCGTCGTAGCCGACCTCGACCAGGATCTCGGCCACCAGGCTGGCGTGACGGCGACGCAGACCGGTGCGCCAGCGGAGGTACCCGGACCGCCCGTCCGGATAGCTCGATCGGGGCACCTCCCAACGGCGTAGGTGGTGGGCCCGCGCAGCCACGAGCTGTGCCTCATCGGCGTCTGGATCCAGGGCGCGCACCCACTCGGTCATGAGTTGGGCGTGCACCAGTTCCTTGGGCTGGGCGGCCGTGCCGACGACGAGCTGGTTGGGATCAGCAGCGTTGGCGGCGTCGATCGCGGCAATGCTCCTGGCCAAGCGGTCGACGCCGTGTTGTTCCGCGTTCTGCCCCACGGTCGAGCTCGACCTGGCTCAGCTCGGTGCTGACTCGGGCGGACGCAGGTCGATCCGTAGCGTGAGGATCCCGTCGACCAGCGAGGCTTCGGCGTCGGCGATCATGGCGAAGTCCTGGAAGTCGGCTTGGGCCTGCTGCACGAACTTCGTGCGCTCCGGGCCGGCGACCGGCGGAAGGTTCCGCTGACGCACCGCGGCGGCTCGGTCTCGGAACCGTTGGATCATCGCGTCGACGTCGAGTCCCTCAGCCATGCCGCCAAGGGTACCGGGCAGGCCTCACGGCCTCGGCGGCCGCTCAGCTGGACGGTCGGCCGCTGCGTTCTCGCTCCCGCGCCTGTCGCAGAGCCGCCTCGCGCTGCGCGGGGCGCGGCCGTGCCGGCGGACGCAGGCCTGGTGGTTCGACTCGCTCGCTCCGACGACGGCCACGCGGCGCGTAATCCTCGTCGGAACGCACGTGGTCGAGGCCGCCGGGCCGCCGGCCCACCGCGCCAGGAACGGGACGGCCAGGTGCTCGATCGCGGTTCGGTCCCGGACCAGGGGTGCCCGACCGGCGGCCATCGAGGGGAGGCGGTGCGACGGCGCCGGCCGCCCGCTCGGGCCGTGTCTGCACCCAGTACCAGATGGTGAGCAGTGCCAGGAGCACGGCCACCACCACCAAACCGGCGACGACCAACCACACTCGACGGTTGTCGTCCGCCACCCTCGTGCTGGACGGCTTCGGGGTCGGTGCGGTGGTGACCGACGCGACAGTCGTCGTTCCCCTCAACAGGTTGGCGTTGGTCTGGGGGGTGCCCTGCGAACCCGAGCCAGGCGTCGTTGTCGACGTCGACGTCGACGCCGAAGGTCCGGACTGGGTGGTGAAGGCCGAGGGCGTGGCCCGCGCCGGAGCGGGCCCGACGAATCCGAGGAGGCCGACCACCGAGGCGACCGAAGCGACCACCGACGCGAGGAGCGGCGCCGCGCACCGAGCCAACCTGATGCGCAAGTCGTCCTCCTGGCTTCCCGTCGGCGATTCTCGCGGCGAGGTTAGCGGCCGGGCACAACCGGCTTAGATCATTGCTGGTGAGCCGGACATGAGTAGGTGGTGCGACCGCCGACCGTGCGACGCTGCAGCTCGGTCCCGTCCCGTGGACATTGGCCGCCCCGGAGCCGAGCCACCTGCAGGTCCCCGAGGTGAGAACCGCCGCGATCGAGAAGACGCCGGATCGTTGCTCGAAGGTGGCGATGCAGGCGCCGAACCTCGTCGGCCTCGAGTGAACCCGCCGGGCGACCAGGGTCGAGCCCGGCCCTCCAGAGCGTCTCGTCGGCCAGCAGGTTGCCCACACCTGCCAGCCGTCCCTGATCGAGCAGCCGCGCCTTCAGCGGCCCACTGCCTCCGGCCAGCGCGGCGCTCAGGCCGCCGACGGTCACCGCCAACGCATCCGGGCCGAGGCGGGACTCGTCCGGCTCCAGCTCCACACCGCCGAGCCGCCGGGGATCCTGCATCCGCAGCAGGCCGCCGTCGGTGAAGACGAGACCGAAGCGATCCCACGCCGGGTCGTCCCGCCCGCTGGCGTACGCGAGACGGTCGATGGCCACGGCTTCGTCGACGATCAACCGGCCGGTCATCCCGAACCGCAACCCGAGCGTCGGACCATGGCCGGACCGCTCACCATCAGGTTCATCGCACCGGTCGTCGGTGTCGAGCAGCAGGAGCTTGCCGTGCCGGCGGGCGGCGGTCACCCGGTGGCCGACCAAGGCGGCCTCCAGGCTTTCGGCCGTCGTGCCCCGCTTCAGGAACCAGGAGTCGGTCGCGTCGACCGAGGCGATCGTGCGCCCGACCAACCGTTCGGCGGTCCGCCGGTAGTACTCCACTTCGATGAGCTCCGGCACCTGAAGCGGGTCAGGGCTCCAAGGCCTGCAGGAAGTCGGCGACCACATCGTCGGGGTGCTCGAGGCCGACCGACACCCGCACGGTCCCCGCGCTGATGCCGTTGGCTTCGAGCTCCTCGGGGGTGAGGTTCACGTGGGTGGTCGACGCAGGATGGGTCACCAGCGTCTCCGGGCCGCCCAACGAAGGCGCCAGTTGAGCGATGCGAACCGACTCGACGAAACGACGCCCGGCCTCCAGACCGCCCGCCACGTCGAAGGACATCAGGCCACCGGGCAACGCCATCTGCTTCTCCACTATCGCCCGTTGTGGATGCGATGCCAGGCCGGGGTAGCGAACCTCCTCGACCTGCTCGTGAGCTTCGAGCACCTCGGCGAGACGCGTCGCGGTCTCAGACTGCTGGCGCAGGCGCACGGGCAGGGTGCGCAACCCGCGCAACCCGTTCATGGCGTCGAACGGCGAAGCGTTCGCGCCTTGCAGGATGGCGAAGCCCCACAACCAGTCGAGCAGCTCGCGACTTCCGGCCACCACGCCCAAGGTGGCGTCGTTGTGCCCTCCGATGCCCTTGGTGGCGGAGTGAACGACGAGGTCGACGCCGTAGGAGAGCGGTTGTTGGATGATGGGGGTGGCGAACGTCGAGTCGACGACGGTCATGGGTCCGGCGATCGCCCCCACCTCGGCCAAGTCCACTACGTCCAACTTCGGGTTGGCCGGCGTCTCGGCCCAGACCAGGACCGTCTTGCCTGGTCGCACAGCGGCCGCGAAGGCGCCGGGTTCGGTGCCGTCCACGAACGTGACATCGATCCCGAACCGCGGACAAGCGGACTGCAACAGGAGCTGAGTGCCGGCATACAACTGGCGCTGGGCGACGATGTGGTCGCCGGACGAGCACAGGCCGAGAACGACCGCGCTGACCGCGCCCATCCCCGACGCGAACGCACGGGCGGCTTCGGCACCTTCCAGGTCGGCGATGGCGTCCTCGAAGCCGTTGATGGTCGGGTTGCCGTAGCGGCTGTAGAAGCGCTCCGCACCGACGGAGGTGGCCATGCGACGGCTGTCGTCGACGGTCGGCGTCACGAACGTCGACGTGGCCCAAAGCACCGGCGCCAGCGACGGTTCGCTCCCCCGCCTACCGGCACGGATGGCGCGGGTGTGGGGGTGCATCGCCGCCGGTTCCTGACCATGGCCGCCTCCACCCTTTGTCGCCTGTCCGGCAGGCGCCTCCAAGGATTGGTCGTCGGCGCGCTCGGTCGGATCGTCTGGTTCGGTCCCGGTCATGGTTGGGTCCTGCTCATGGTCATGGTTCGGTGGTCTTCTCGATGCGGTCGAGGAACTCGGACAGTGGTGCGAACAACTGCTCGCGCTCGATGAGGAACCCGTCGTGGCCGTGGGGACTGTCGAGCTCGGTGTAGGTGGCGTCACCGCCCTGAGCGAGCAGACCTTCGTACAACTCCTGTTGCTGGTAGACGGGGTACAGGATGTCCGAGTTGATCCCGATGGTGAGCAGCGGCACTTCGCCGGTCGCGATGCGAGCAAGCGCTGAGTCCACCCCACCGCGGCCCCGCCCGATGTCATGGAGGTCCATGGCTTTGGTCAGCAGCAGGTAGGAGTTGGCGTCGAAGCGGCGGGCCAGCTTGTCGCCGTGGTATTCGAGGTAACGCTCCACCTCGAAGCGTTGCCACATCGTGAACCGGCCGGCCAGCGGCTCGACCACCTCCCTGCCGAACCGGTCGGTGAACACGTCATCGGATCGGAACGTGATCTGGGAGAGCATCCGAGCCAGGGCCAGCCCGGCATGCGGCCCGTCACCGGGGGCGGCGCCGTAGTAGTGACCGTTGCGCCACTTCGGGTCGAGGGCGATGCCCCGCCGTCCGGTGGCCCACCAGGCGATCTGTTGAGCGGTGGCCGCCGTGCAGGTGGCGATGGGGACCAGCGAACGCACCCGGCTCGGGTACATCACGCCCCACTCCAGCACCTGCATCCCGCCCATCGAACCGCCGATCACGGTCAGCCAACGGCCGATGCCGAGGGCGTCGCCCAGGCGAGCCTGGGTGCGGACCATGTCGCGGATCGACACGACCGGGAAGGTCGGGCCGTAGTACCCGGACCCGTCAGGCCGTGGGGACGCCGGGCCCGTGGACCCCTGGCAGCCGCCGAGCACGTTGGCGCACACCACGAACAGCCGCTCGGTGTCGAGTGGCCGGCCCGGCCCGATCAGCTCATCCCACCAACCCGGCGTCGGATGACCCGGCCCGGCCGGTCCGGCGGCGTGAGCGTCACCGGTGAGGGCATGACACACCAGCACCGCGTTGTCACCAGTTGGCGAAAGCCGCCCCCAGGTCTCGAAGGCGATCGTGATGTCGCGCAGCTGACCGCCGCCTTCGAGCACGAACGGGCGGTCGACGGCCATGCGCATGAACTGGCGCTGGCCGAGCGGGTCCCCCGGCCGCCACGCACCGGTGACCGGCAGGGTGCTGGCGTGCGGGCGGGTCCACGGAGGCTGGGTGAGCGCTGATTCGTCTGCTGGCGCGGACGGCTGGCTGGGCCGGGGATCGACCGGCTCATCGTCGCCGTCGTCGCGCTGTCCTTCGCCCATCGCCCTGTCCTGTTCGCTGGTTCGGGGAGGACACTGGGGCCAGCGTGCGGGCGAACCCGGACACTTCGTTGCCGACGCCGATGAGCGCCGACCACATCCCCGCCGGAGCGGGAGGGCACCTTGGTGGTCCGTCCCAGGTTGCCGGACCCGGCGGACCGGGCCACTCATGATGACCGGGTCATGGAACTACGTCACTGCGCCGCCCGTCAAGACGACGGCCACCGATCCGTTCACGGACGGTCGGGATCCAAAGCCAAGTGACGGTCGAGGTCGACCAGGTCGTTGAACTCCGCGAAGGAGACCAGCTGGTCGAGGTGGCCGCGCATGGTGCCGGCGAGCCGCAGCCGGCCGTAAGCCTCGCCGAGCGAACGAACCATGGCGAACAGACCTGACAGGGGCGACACGATCAGATCGAACCCGAGCTCGCTCAACTCCTCAGGGGTGAGCAGCGGGGTTCGACCGGTCTCGATCATGTTGGCCACGAGGGTCACGTCGGGCACGGCGGAGGCGATCGCCGCCAGCTCCTCTTCGGACTCGGGTGCCTCCACGAACACCGCGTCCACCCCCAGGTCGGCGGCCATGCGAGCCCGCTCGACCGCCTCATCGAGTCCCAGCACCGCTCGGGCATCGGTGCGGGCGGTGACGAACAGGTGCTGGCGGACGTCCATGGCGGAGAGCAGCTTGGTCAACCACTCCTGACGCGACACCACCTGCTTGCCGGCCATGTGGCCGCAGCGCTTCGGCCAGACCTGATCCTCCAGGAACAACCCCGAGGCCCCGGCGGACTCCCAGAGCTCCACCGTGCGGGCCACGTTGAGCGGGTTGCCGTACCCGGTGTCGGCGTCGACCACCACCATCGCGCCCGGGACCGTGGCGCAGACACGCCTCGCGGCGCCGGCCATCTCGGCCTGGGTGAGGTAGCCGGTGTCCGGCAGGCCGAGCAGCGTGCCTGATACGGCGAAGCCCGAGAGGAACACGACATCGAACCCCGCAGCGATGGCCAATCGGGCCGACAACGGATCCCACACACCTGGCATGAGCACCGGCTCGCCGCCCCGCAGCAGTTCTCGCAGGTCACCGCCGGTCATGGCCGCGACGCTACCCACGTCCGCTCAGGGAGCCGGCCGAGCCACCACGGGGTGAGACCGCCACAGCCGTAGGCCTGGTCCATGATCGCCCCGAAGCGGGCCGGTTCGTCGAGCCTCCCTTGCCAGGAGCGGAGAAGCTCAGCACCCTCCGCCCAGGCCGAGCCGTCGGCCGGGAGGGGCACTTCGAGAGTCTGGGTGGCTGCGAGCTTGATGGCGTCGAGGTCGAGGGCTGAACCGCCGGCTCGTTGCAGGGCCCACGCCGACGTGTACGGCGCCAAGAGGACCGCCGCGATGTCGAACAGCCGGTGTTCCGCCGGGAAGACGGCGATCACCGGGACGGAGGGCACGAGCCGGCCCGTCTGGTCGACCGACGCCTCCACGACGCGGGTCTGGCAGGCCACCACCACCTTGGGTACCAGGACCCGGTCGAGCCAGCGGGCCAGTCGCGGGTCGGCGGCCCGCACGTCCCCGACGTGCACCACGGGCCGTTGCCACACCCGCCCGGCGAACCGGGCCGGAGCTTGGCCCCAACGGCAGGCTCCGGGGTCGATCAACCCGCTCGTGACGAGCGGCGCTCCAACCCGGTCGGAGCGATCGGCGGGATCGCATGGCGCCGCAGGGTCAAGCGCTTCGCTCACGAAGGGAACCAGGCCGTAGAACTGGTCCCGGAAACCCGCAGTGGCCGACGCGATGTCACCGAGCCGCCCCGCCGTTCGGGCTTGGCCGACGTCGGGAGTGGTGGCCGGGATGAGGTGGGACCAGGACGGCGCGGTCCGCAACACGGCAGGGTCGATCTCGAGCGGAGGCAACGCGACGAACCCTGGCCCATGGGCCCGGCGGATCGGCGCCGAGCCACACTGGCCGGCTCCTGCCGGGTCCGGCTGTGGGTCGACGTGGAGGACAATTGCTCCGACTCGCACGTCAGCCGCGAACTGCTTGGCACCGCCCGTCCACACACCGTCGAGGCGGGCACCTTCCAGGATCTGCGAGCGTGCCCGCGAGGCGTCCCGGGCGGCGAAGAACGACATGGGTTGGAGGAGAGCCACCCTCCCGCCGGGCCGGGCCAGCCGGCAACCGGCGACCAGGAACAACGCCGCGCTGTCTGTGTAGCCGAGCACGGCTTGGCCGATCCGGGACCGCAGGGCCGCCGCTTGAGCCGAGCTGCGGGCAGTCGCATGGGCCAGTTGACCCTGGAACGGCGGGTTGCCGACCACGAGGTCGAACGCCGACTGATGATCGGGGGCGCCCGACAAGAACGACGTGTCGGCCAGCGCGTCGCCGACTTGCAGATGGTCTCCTGCGACTGCCGGTCTCCGACCCCGCCGCCAGGCCCAGTGGCTCAACGCGGCGTCGGCCACCGCCACCGCCACAGGATCGAGGTCGATCCCCCACAACGCGGTGCGGACGATGTCGACCGGATCGTGGCCGCGGGCGGCCAGCAGGTCAGCGGCGGCCAGCAGGAACGCGCCGCCGCCCACCGCCGGGTCACAGACGATGGAGTCGCCGGGCAGCGTCGCGCCGTCCTGCGTGGCCCAGCCGATCAATCCGGCGGCGAGCGAACGGGGGGTGTAGTGCGCGCCGGCGCGTTGCCGCTCGTCCGGTTGGAGGAGCGCCTCGTGCACCCGGCCGAGAAGCCAGGGATCGGCGATGCACTGTGGAGGATCGATGCTCGCAACGCGTTGGGCCGGCCGGTGAGCACTCAGGCTGATCGAGGCAAGCTCCAGATCCGGCGACACGTTCCACCCGGTCACCCGGGCCAAGGCGGACATCACGGCCGCCATGACCACGCGCCGATCCTCGCTTCGTGCGGCATCCCGCACGGCGCTGAGGTAGCCCCGCCCCAACCGGTCCGATCCGGTGCGGCCAGCCACCGGCGCAGCGTAGGAGGATGCTGCGGTAGGCCGCGGTTCCGGGTGCACTGGGTGCCCGGACGCGCGCCGGCCACACTCAGAACGGTCGACGGTCAGGCAGAGCTGGCCGACAGGGCGAACCCCTTGGCCACCCAAGGCCGCCGCAGCTTCCAGATGACCCCGTCGTAGAACACATGCAACCCGCCCACCGTGAGATACACGGTCGTGTACACCTCGACCGAGCCGTACCGGCGTAGCGCGGTGAGCGCGGCGGCGGTGACCACTAGGTACGCACCGATCACACCACTGCGGCCCGCCCTCGACCTGACCGCCCGGCCCAACGCTCCGCCGTCGGTGCTGTCCCCGTAGCGTCGGCCCAGGTGTCGGTGCACGGTGACGAGGTACTCGACCGCATGGGCACCGACATAAGCGACCAGCCCGACCAGCGGATCCCACAACATGGTGGCGAACAACCCGGCGGTGCAGGCCAGATAGACGTGTTTGGCCCGGTTCACCACCAGTCGTTGACGTTCGATGCGCCACCAGTGGGCGACGATGCCTAGCGCGCCGACCGATAGGGGTACGAGCGCCAGCAGCGCCCACGGACGCAACGAGGCGAGCGCCCTCACCGCGGCCTCGTTGGTCGCTCCCAGCCCGAGGCCAGTGGCCCGACCGGGTGTCCGGGGATCGGCGGCCGTCCACAGCAGCGCGACGGCGAGCCACGACAGCAGCATGGCCCGCTCGACACCGCCGTCCTCCTGGCCGACCTTGCGCCCGTAGATGCGGGTCAAGCCGTAGCGCTGCATCAACGTGTGCTCTGCGTTCCACAAGCCGGCCACCACTGCGACCAACAGCAGGCTCATGTGGCGTCCGGCCAGCACCGCGACGAGGAAGACCAGCGGGCTCCAAGTGAACAACTTGCGGCGGAGCCCGAACTGCGCCGGGTCTCCGTAGACGAGAGCCAGGGTCAGCGGCTGGTGCGCCAACGACAACAGGAGCGTGGCGGCGAGAAGGGAGGTCAGAAGGCGCGGGTTCGCCTCGACCAAGCGGGCGGCGACCGCCAGTGGCACCCACGAAGCGGCGACTGCGATGTCGACGAGTGGTCGATCGATCCACGCGGTGCGCCGCTCCATCAAGCGGCGACGCTAGTTCGGCTCCCGAACCCGGGGCCCGCGGACCCTCAGGTGGTGCCGCGTGATCCTGCGCGCCGCGCTAGCTAGGACTGCACGAGACGCACCGAAGACCGCAGGGCCAGGCAGGTGGCTTCCAGGGCGCTGGCCCATGAGACCTCAGCCAAGAGCCCTGGCGCAGCGACCATGTCGCCGGCGAGGAACACGCCGCCGCCACGGTCGATCGCCGGGCGATCTCGCCAGGTACTGCCTGGAAGGTCGAGCGCGCCTGACGAGTCGGTGACAAGTTGGCGCCGCCGCCACAGGACCCGATCCCGCCAGCCGATGACCGTATCGTCGAGCAGTCGCTCGATGCGGCCGTTCGCGCCGTCGAGATCTTCGTCGGGGCGGGCACCTAGCTGGGCTTGGATCAAGGAGTGGCCTTCGGGTGCGAGTGATGGGTCCTGCGCGGAGAAGCGTTCGACCCAGCCGGCGTCGTCGAGGTCGCTCACGATGTAAGGGTCACGACGGTGAGCGACGAGGCCGATGTCGAGCAGCATCGTGCGAGCACCGGTCCAGTGCAGTGAGTCATCGGCGAGCAACCGGCGGGCGGCGCGCAGGTCCGCCGCCACGATCACGGGCGCGGCTGGCAGCTGGTCGACGGGGCTGTTGAGGGCGATCCGCACGCCGAGATCGCGAGCTCGCCGGGCCAGCACGTCGACGAGCGAGGTCCACCCACCGATGGGGAAGCGAGCGGACGGCGGCACCTTGAACGCGCGACGGGCGCGCTCGATCGCGAATGCGGCGCTGAGCCGACCCGGGTCGTGGTCGAAGCTGAACACTCCGCACGCCGAGGAGAGCGCCGCGGCCACCTCGTCCCCTGCCCGTTGTGCCGCCCAGGTCCTCAGGTCGATGTCGTGGGGGGCGTCGTGGCGGAGCAGCGGGAAGGCCCGAGCGAACCTCATCGGCGGGATGCGCCGGGCTCGTCCGTCGAGGCGGAACCGGATCCCAGTAGCGCCCGGCCGCGCCACCTTGGGCGTCAGCTGACGGTGCTTCAGCCAGGCCCAGAACGGGCCATCGGTGTAGATGGCGTGGGGGCCGTGGTTGGCCACATATGGGCCTTCCGTCGAGCGGGCTCGGCCGCCGAGCACCCGGTGGGTCTCGTGCAGCGTCACCGATGCGCCGCCCTCGGCAGATGCGATGCTGGCGACCAGCCCAGCGATCCCGCCACCGATGACCGTCACCTTGCGTGCACCCATCTTCGTCTCCTTGCTCGTCGTCCTCCGACGAACAAGAGGTCGGGAACCTCTGGAAGGTTCCGCGCCTCTTGTCAACGTGGAGGAACTGGTCCGGGCCGCGCAGCGCGGTGATCCCCGGGCCATGGACGCGCTCATGCGAGAGCTCACACCCCGGCTCGGCCGCATCTGCGCGGGGATCTCCCCGCAGCACGGCGAGGACGCGCTTCAGGAGACGCTCATCGCGGTGCTTCGCAACGTCGCCTCCCTTCGGGAGCCACGCGCCTTGTACGGCTGGGCGCGACGCATCGCGGTGCACGAGTCGGTCAGAGTGGCTCGCCGAGCGAGCACACCCATTCCTGTTGCGTACACCGACCGCTCCTCGCGTGTCGACGTCGAGGCGGCGACCGACGTGCAAGCGGTGTTGGCGACCATGGCGCCGGAACAACGGGCGATCCTCGTGCTGCGCGACATGGAGGGGCTGTCGGAAGAAGCCGCCGCTGCACTCCTCGACGTGCCGCTCGGAACCGTCAAGTCACGGCTTCACCGGGCCCGTGGGGCGTTCCGGAAGAGGTGGACGACGTGACCGACGCCCACCACTTCGACGATTGGCCGACGGTCGAGCTCAGCAACATCCGTCGCATGCGCGTCCTCGGCGCGGCGATCCCGAACGCGCGGATGGCGGAGTCCATCATCGACGCTCCGTTCGATCGCGTGTGGAGCTGGTTCTCCGATATCGAGCGGAGTGTGCCGGCATTCGACGGACAGGTCCGCCGCTTGCGCATCCGCAGGCGCACCGGGGACCAGCTGAAGATGCTGACCTGGCAGGGCCCTGGCGGTTCGGTGCCTATGCCGTTCGACGTCCTGCTCGAGCGGAACGGGTGGTGCCTGATGATCTCGCCGGCTCGGTTGTACGTCGTCGGCACGTGTGCCGAACCCGTGGGTGATGGTCAGACCCACTTCGCCGTGCTGGAGGCAATGCCGCGCCGCCTTGGCGGCCTGGCCGCCGGGTCAATCGGTCGTCACGTGCGAGGCGACGTCCAACGGATAGGACGGGTTCTGGGCGTCAAGGCGACGCGCACCGGGCCACCTCACTGAGCCGTCGGCGGAGATCAGACCGCCGGGTTCCAGGCCATCAGGTCTGACAAGCGAGGATCGTTGGAGAACACCTCGACCAGTGGTTGATCGACGCCGAGACGCTTCTGGAGACGCTTGATCTCCAACTCCTGATCCCACAGCACGAGCGTCACCACGACGCCGGTCTCCCCGGCACGCGCGGTGCGACCTGAGCGATGCAGGTAGTTCTTGTGGTCCTCAGGCGGGTCGTAGTGGATGACGATGTCGATGTCGTCCACGTGGATGCCGCGGGCCGCCACGTCGGTGGCCACCAGTACGGCGAGACCTCCGGACATGAAGTCGGCGAGCGAGCGCTCCCGCTGGCTCTGGCGAAGATCGCCGTGGATGGCGCCGGCATCGACCCCCTCGGTGATGAGCTGACGCACGAGCTTGTCGGCACCCCGCTTGGTCCGCGTGAACACGAGGGTCCGCTTAGCGCCCCTGGAGATGGCCGCAGTGACCTTCACCTTATCCATCTCGTGAACGTGCAGGAACCGCTGGGACATCTCCTCGACCGTCAGCTGGGTGGACGCCACCTCGTGACGCACCGGGTCCTGTTGGTAGCGATCGATCAGGCCTTGGACGACGCCGTCGAGCGTGGCCGAGAACAGCAGCGTCTGGTGGCGGCCATCGGTGCGTCGCAGGATCCACTCGACCTGCGGGAGGAAGCCCATGTCCGCCATGCGGTCGGCCTCGTCCACCACCACGGTGGCGATCGCTGACAGATCGAGCTCCTTGCGCTCCAACAGGTCGATCAACCGGCCCGGTGTGGCCACCACGATCTCCGCGCCCTTCACCAGACGGCGGATCTGCTTGTCCATGTCGGCGCCGCCGTAGATGGCGGCCACGTGGACCCCACGCACCGCACCGAGCGGTTTCAGCTCGTCGCGAACCTGGTTGGCCAGCTCGCGGGTGGGCACGAGGACCAGGGCGCGTGGCCGACGCGGCTCGGCTGGAGAGACCATCTGGAGCAGCGGCAGCCCGAAGGCCAGCGTCTTGCCGGAACCGGTCTTGGCCTTGCCGCACACATCGCGGCCGGCCAGCGCGTCGGCGATGGTCAGCTGTTGGATGGCGAACGGCTGGTCGATCCCGCCATTGGCCAGGGCGGCTACGAGATCGTCATCGACGCCGAGGGCGCCGAAGGACTTGGTCATGGGTGTCTCTTTCGTCGTGTCAGGTGGTGGGCCGGCCTCGGGGCCCGTCACACGACGACTTGATTTCGAGACGTGATGAGACGTGATGAGAGGATGACCCGCGAGTGCGCCGAAGCAAGTGGGGCGCTGCGCTCGCAGTCCGAAGGGTACCAGCGACACCGGCCGAGCCGGCTGACCCGACGCCAGCCTCGTCAGCCCTGGGGCTTGGTCCAGGTGAGGGAGTAGCGCCACAGGATGTGGCGCCGGTACCGGGAACCGGGGAGTGTTCGGTGCGCGAGGCGACGTGTCTCACCGAATGTGTGAGGTGGCGGCCACGTCTTCGGCGCTGGTGTCTCCCAATAGGTCCTGTTGAGCTTGTGGAGCCGGGTGGCCACCGCCCCTGCCAGCTCCATCGGTAGATCAGCGGGTAGCCGTGAACGGGCGAGACCGATGATGGCCAGCGTGCCGCCGGGCCGCAGCAGGTGCCGCATCCGGTCGAGCGCGGACGCCTCGTCCATGTGATGCAGCGCACCCACGCAGGTGACGAAGTCAAAGGAGCGCGGCTCGAACGGGTAGGTGAGAAAATCACCGACGAGATACTCGATGTTGCGGCTACCGGGACGGTCCCTAGCCAGGCGGATGCTCGTGTCATCGACGTCGATGCCGGTCAGGTGACGAACACGCGGCTGCAGTCGACGGACGAGGAACCCTTCGCCACAACCGACATCGAGTGCCCTCTCGGCGCCCGACGGTAAGGCCCCGAGAACAATTGGGAAGTAGTGGATGTTGTGGTTCCACCGCTCCGTCTCCATCACCCGGGAGCCGGCTGACCCGAGGCTCAGGCCGGCAGGTTGGCTTCGATGGCCTCGATCACCTCGGGCGCCTCGGGGTCGGTCATCGGGCGGAAGCGGGCGACCACCTTGCCGTCTGGCGCGACGAGGAACTTCTCGAAGTTCCACTGGATGTCGCCGGCTTCGCCCTCTGGGTCAGGCGTCTCGGTCAGCTCGCGGTAGAGCGGATCACGATCTTCACCGTTCACGTCGATCTTGGCGAACATCGGGAACGTGACCCCATAGGTGGTCGAGCAGAACGTGGCGATCTCCTCGGATGAACCGGGCTCCTGTCCGCCGAACTGGTTGCAGGGGAAGCCGAGCACGCTGAACCCGCGGTCGGCGTACCGCTCGTGGATCCGCTCGAGCGCCTCGTACTGCGGCGTGAGGCCGCACTTGGAGGCGACGTTGACTATCAGCGCAGCCTTGCCCTGCTGGTCGTGCAGGTCGGCTTCGCTCCCGTCGAGGGTCTGCACCGGGTGGTCATAGATCGTCACGGGTCTTCTCCTGTTGATCGAGTGCCCCAGTATGCCGAGTCAGCGGCATGGCCAGGCCGAACCACCCGGACCCGCGCCGGGCAGCGGCCTCTACCATGCCGGTCGTGACGACCGTCCCGGCCGAAGCGGCCACCGAGGTCGCAGCCCATGTCGCACGCATCGACGAGGTCGGGTACACGATCGTGCCCGGCGCGATCGACGGGTCGGCCATGGATGCCCTCTGCGATGAGCTGGCGCGGCTCGAGGCCGAGCTCGGTGCGGTTCCCGCCAACAACTCGTTCGAGGGACGCCACACCCTCCGCATCTACAACCTCTTGGTCCACGGGCCGTGTTTCGAAGCCGTGCCCGTGCATCCGCGGCTGCTGCCGATCGTCGAGGGCGTGCTCGATGCGGGCTGCCTGATCTCCTCGCTGTCGTCGATCAACATCGGTCCTGGTGAGTCCGCCCAACCGATCCATGCCGACGACCAGCTCATGCCGATCCCCAAGCCGCACCCGCCCACCGTTTGCAACACGATGTGGGCGCTGACCGACTTCACTGAGGCGAACGGTGCGACACGTCTTGTGCCGGGCTCCCATCGAGCCGATCGCTCTCCCGATTACGGCGCTCCTTACGACTCGATCGCCGCCGAGATGCCGCGCGGCAGCGTGCTGATCTGGCACGGCAGCCTGTGGCACAGCGGCGGCGCCAACAAGACCGCCGATCGGCGGATCGGCCTGGCCATGAACTACTGCGCGGGCTGGATCCGCCAGCAGGAGAACCAGCAACTCGGCATCCCGATCGACATCGCCCGACGCTTCCCACCGCGCTTACGTGAGCTGTGCGGCTACGGGATCTACAACGGTCTCATCGGGCACATCGACAAGCAGGCGCCGGCCGACGTCCTCCTCGGACCCTCCTCGTCCGTCGACACGGCTGGAGGATCGTCAAGCGACGCGCCCGCCCCGGCCCGAGCGAACCGCGCCGACCGGATGGTGTGGGACGAGGCGTGAGCCGGATCGTCGGCCCGCTAAGGCTCCAAGCCGGCGCAGCGGCGGAGGTTCCGTACGACCTGGCGGGTCCGGTCGGCCTGCTCGGCCTCGAGCGGGACCGGGCGTCCCTTGTCCAGCCGGAACGGCTCGAGCCGGGCCGCGGTCACCGCTCGCCCCGACACGGACAACTCGAGCACCCCGCTGACCGGCGGGTCCGCGGTCAGGTTCGAGAACACGAAGTTGCCAAGACCGAAGCTGACGAAGCCTCGCCGCGCTCCGCTACCTGACCCGGAGCGCAGGTGTCCGGCGCCCTGCAGACGATGGGCGCCGCTGCCCACCACGACGTCGGCGCCGGCCTCGACCAGCTGTCCAGCCAGGGTCTTCTGCGCAGCGCTGGGGCAGACCGAGCCCTCGTCACCCCAGGCCAGGTACACCACGACGAGGTCAGCGGTGGGCCGAACCCGTCGCACCGCGGCGAGGAGGCGATCCGGGGGATCGGTGAAGGCCATCCCCACCGAGCGCAGGGACGTCGAGCCAGAGCCCGAACTTCGGTCCGGCCCGGCCTTCCACAGCTCGGCGAACCCGGCGTCGAACACCTGGGTGGCGGCCAAGACAGCGAGGCGCCGGCCCCTGACGACCGTGCGGAAGGGAGCGAACGCGTCGGTGTCGCTGAGGCCGGCACCGAGGACGGGCAAGTTGGCCTCCCGGCCGATGTCGAGAGCCCGAGCCAACGCGGACCGGCCGTAGTCGAGGCCGTGGCGGTTGGCCATGGTGACCGCATCGACGCCGCTGAACTTCAGCACCGGGAACAGCTCCTTGGGTGCCCCCCACGTCACGGCCTTGCCCGCTACCGGGGAGCCCCGATCTCGGATGGCCGTATCGACGTTGACCATCGTGAAGTCAGGCCGCTCGAGCCAGCGGCGCACTCCGGCCAGCAGAGTCAAGGCGTTGGCCCGGAACGCGACACCGGCCTCACCTTCGAGGTTGACGTCGCCGGCGAAGCCGAGGGTCATGGTCGGCGGCTTGGCGTGGGGCCGGCGCGCCCCGGTGCCCCCGCTGGCCCGAGAACCGCGGGAGGTTGCCGTCGCCCCGCCAGGCCGGCCGGTGAGATCCGCCGCGGACACATCGTGTTCGGACCGGCGTTGCTCACCGGAGCGGTGAACGAGAAAGCCACCGAGGCCAACCAGGAGAGCCAAGGCCACTGCCACCGAGATCCAACGCTCGGTCAGCAGCCTCCGGTCCCTGGATCGCCCGATTGCGTGGCGGGGCGGCGGACGACCTGGCACCGGAGCCACGCTAGAAGACCCCGGCGGACCGACCGACGATGTCCAGGCCAGCCTGCTGGTGCCCGATCGGGTTCAGAACTGGGCGGCGTCCAATGCCATGAGGTCCGCTTTACCGGCGGTGATGGGGGCGAGGAGGCCGTGGACCTGGGGGAGGATGTGCCGGGCGAAGAAGCGGGTGGTCACGAGCTTGGTCTCCAAGAAAGATCGCTCCGCCGGATCGCCCGCCGCCTCATCGAGCACCGACTTGGCGGCTAGGGCCGACTGACCCATCAGCCAGCCCGCGGCGGTGACCGCGAAAAGCCGCTGGTACGGCGAGGCCGCGGAGAGCGCCTCGACCGGATCGGCGAGACCGTGTTCGAACATCCACCCGGTCGCCGTCTCCAACGTGTCGATCGCCGCCGCCAGCTCGTCATGCTGCACCACGAGCGCGTCTCCGGCCTTGGCCAGCTCCTCGACGGTGGACCGCATGCGGGCCACCTGGTCCCGGTAGACGCCGCCGCCCCGGAGCGGGAGCTTGCGGCCGACGAGGTCCATGGCCTGGATGCCGTTGGTGCCCTCGTAGATCTGGGTGATCTTGGCGTCGCGGTAGTACTGCGTGGCGCCGGTCTCGGTGATGTAGCCCATGCCGCCATGGACCTGGATGCCGATCGAGGTGACCGCCTCGGCCGTATCGGTGCACCAGCTCTTGGTCAGCGGGATGAGCAGCTCGACCATCTCGTCGGCTTCGGTCCGCGCCGCCTCGTCGGGTGCGTGACGGGCGATGTCGATCTGTTCGGCCACCTTGTAGGCCAGGGCGCGCATGGCTTCGGTCGACGCTCGCATGGTGAGCAGCATCCGTCGCACGTCGGGATGTTCGATGATGACCGACTTCTCGCCGGGCGGTGCTCCGGGCGCACGGCCCTGTCTGCGTTCCCGTGCGTGCTGGACGGCGTGCTGGTAGGCCCTTTCGGCTAGGCCGAGCCCTTCCACGCCGACGCCGAGGCGGGCGTTGTTCATCATGGTGAACATGTACCGCATGCCGGCGTTCTCCTCGCCGATTAGGTAGCCGACTGCGCCGTCGCCGTGGTCGCCGTAGGCCAACACGCAGGTGGGGCTGGCCTTGATGCCCATCTTGTGCTCGATCGACACGACGTGGACGTCGTTGCGTTCCCCGAGGGTGCCGTCGTCGTTGAGCAGGAACTTGGGGACGATGAAGCACGAGATGCCCTTGGTGCCGGGCGGCGCGTCCGGGGTGCGGGCCAAGACGAGGTGGACGATGTTGTCGGTCAAGTCGTGCTCGCCGAACGTGATGTAGATCTTCTGGCCGGTGATCCGGTAGCTGCCGTCGGGCTGCGGGACCGCTCGGGTGCGCAACGCGCCGACGTCGGATCCGGCATCGGGCTCGGTGAGGTTCATGGTGCCGGTCCACTCCCCCGTCACCATCTTGGTGAGGAAGCGTTCGCGCTGTTCCTCCGAGCCGTGGTGGGCGATGGCGTCGATCGCGCCCTGGGTGAGCAGCGGCGCCATGGCCAGGGCCATGTTGGCGCTGTTCAACATCTCCTGCATGGCGATGCCGATCAGCCACGGGAACCCGCCGCCGCCGTACGCCTCGTCGAACGGAACCGCTCCCCACCCGGCCTGGACGTACTGGCGGTACGCGTCTTTGAACGCGGCCGGCGTGACGACCGTGTCACCTTCCACCCTGCTGCCCTCGTCGTCGCCGATCATGTTGGTCGGCGACCACACCTGGCTCATCAGCCGGCCGAACTCCTCCAGCACGCCGAACACCGCTTCGCTTTCCACGTGAGCGAAGGGCTCCAGCTTCGCCAACCCGGCCAGGTCGACCACCCGGGTGAGCAGGAACCGGATGTCGTCCAGCGGAGGCGTGTACTCGGACATGGACCGGGACCCTAACGATCTCGACCCGATCCGTGCCCAGCTCCAAACCGGCCTGGTGGGTCGGGGTCGACGCGAACGATCCCGCAGCGGGCATCCTGTCTGTACGACCGAGGTCCCAATGGAGGTCCCCATGGATGACACCACCTTGCCCACCGAGGATGAGCTTCGAGAACGGCTCACGCCGCTCCAGTTCGAGGTCACCCAGAAGGCCGGCACCGAGCCTGCTTTCACCGGCGAGTACTGGGATGCCCACGACCCCGGCACCTACCAGTGCGTCGTCTGCGGCGAGACGCTGTTCAACTCCGAGACGAAGTTCGACTCGGGCACGGGTTGGCCGAGCTTCTGGCAGGCCATCGACCGTTCGAAGGTCAAGCTGCTCGAAGATCGCGCCCACGGGATGACCCGCACCGAGGTGCGCTGCGCCCGCTGCGACGCCCACCTCGGTCACGTGTTCCCGGACGGGCCGAACCCCACTGGGGAGCGCTACTGCATGAACTCGGCGTCGCTGAGACTGGAGCCGGCGACCGGCGCGGAGACCGGCCAGTCCTGACCTAGCGTGCGCGCGATGCGCGCCCGTCAGAAGACCAACTGGCTGGTTGCGGTTGGCGCGGGACTGTTCCTGATGGCGGCGTGCGGACTGACCTTGGCATCCTCGGTCGACGCTCAGCCCGGTCAGACGCCTCAGCCTGGGGTCTTCGAACACATCAGTCGCTACGACACCACAGCGGTGATCGAGCGGAACGGATCGGTGTTGATCCAGGAGAAGCTCGACTGGGACTTCGGGGACCAGGCGCGCCACGGCAAGGCGCGCCACGGCATCAAGCGCGACATACAGACCCGTTTCCGCTACGACGACCAGAAGAAGGGCTATGACCGGCTCACTCCCCTCGACGTCGTCGCAGTGGAGGCTTCCGGCGGTGCATCGGCCAAGTACACGATCGAGACGTCCGGGGACATCAAGACGATCAAGATCGGCGATCCCAACCGCACGATCGTCGGCGAGCACACCTACACCATCACCTACCGCCTCCGCGGCGCGCTCAACCACTTCAAGGATCATGACGAGCTGTTCCTGAACGTGATCGGCAATGGGTTCCCTCTAGTGATCAACCAGGCCACGGCATCGGTACGAGCTCCCGGCACGATCAACGGTGTGGCCTGCTTCTGGGGCTCGCAAGGTTCCAGGCTCGGCTGCGCCGAGGCGTCCAAGTCAGGCGCTCGCGCCACATTCAGCCAGTCGGGTCTGAGCCCGAACCAGGGCATGACCGTGGTGATCGGGTTCCCGGTCGGGCTGGTACCGCGTCCGAAGCCGATCATCGAGGCGCGACCGAGCCTGGCGCGCTCGTTCGCAGTGCGGCCCGACACGGTCGGCGTGTCCGGCGGGCTGCTCGCCGCGGTGGTCGCCGGGTTCAGCGTCCTGGCCTTTCGAACGGGCCGGGACCGTCGCTTCCACGGCTCGGCGGTTGATGTGGCGTTCGGCAACGCCGGCGGGGGCGAGGAGCGGGTCCCGCTGCACAACAGTGATCCCATCCCGGTCGAGTTCGTGCCGCCCGATGGCATCCGCCCCGGCCAGGTCGGCACGCTGATCGACGACCAGGCCAACCCGCTCGACGTCACCGCCACCATCATCGACCTCGCCGTCCGGGGCTACCTGAAGATCGTCGAGATCCCGAAGGAGGGCTGGTTCGGCAAGCCCGACTGGCAGCTGCACCAGCTCAAGGGCACCGAGGGTCTCATGCCCTACGAGGCCAAGCTGCTCACCAGCATCTTCAAGGACGGCCCCGATGTGACCCTGTCCGGCCTGAAGAACCACTTCGCCGCCCGCCTGAAGGTCGTGGAGGAACTCCTCTACGAGGACGTGATGAACCAGGGCTGGTACTCGCGGCGGCCTGACCGGACGCGGAGCTTCTGGCATGCCGTCGGGATCGGCGTGCTCATCGTCGGCGTGATCATCACGTTCGTGCTGGCCAAGATCTCGACCTACGCGTTGGTCGGCGTCCCGATCGTCATCGCCGGTCTGCTGTTCATCATCGGTTCGCGCTGGTTCCCGCACCGCACGGCGAAGGGCTACGGCACCCTGCGACGGGTGCTCGGGTTCAAGACGTTCATCGATGAGTCCGAGAAGGACCGGGCCCGCTTCGCCGAGCAGCAGCACCTGTTCTCGGAGTACCTGCCCTACGCCGTGGTCTTCGGCGCGACCGAGAAGTGGGCCAAGGCGTTCGCCGGGCTCGACGGGCAGATCCCCCAGCAGAGCTGGTACGTCGGCCCCGGGCCGTTCACGTTCTTCGCGTTCTCCAGCGCCATGGACTCCTTCGCCGTCACGTCGGCGGGCACGATCTCCTCCACGCCAGCATCGTCGGGCTCGTCGGGCTTCAGCGGTGGTGGGTTCTCCGGCGGAGGCTTCGGCGGAGGCGGCGGCGGGAGCTGGTAGCTGTCCCGCTGCGAAACCAAGGTCTCGCAGCGAGTTGGAGGACGACCTTCGGCCGCTACTCGATGACGATGTCGTCGAGACCGGGCTCTTCGGGCGGGAACTGCGGGTCCATGTCCTGCAGGGTCTCGATCAGGATGCGGCTGACCGCCCAGTTCCGATACCACTTGTGGTCCGCGGGCACGACGTACCACGGGGACTCGCGGGTCGATGTCTCCTCGATGGCGTCTCGGTAGGCGTCCATGTAGTCGGCCCAGCGCTTGCGCACGTCGAGGTCGCCGGCGCTGAACTTCCAGCGCTTGGTCGGGTCGTCCAACCGGGCCCGGAACCGCTCGGCCTGCTCGTCCAGGGAGATGTGCAGATAGATCTTGACGATGGTCGTGCCGGCGCTGGTGAGCAGTTCCTCGAAGTCTCGGATCGCCCCGTACCGGGCGCGCCACATGGTCTCGGGCACGAGACCCTCCACTCGGGCGATCAGCACGTCCTCGTAGTGCGACCGGTTGAAGATGCCCACCTCGCCTCTTCGTGGTGCGTTGGCATGGATCCGCCATAGGAAGTCGTGGCTGAGCTCCTCCTCCGACGGCGCCTTGAACGCCACGGCCCGCACACCCATCGGGTTCAGGCCGGCGAACACGTGCTTGACCGTGCCGTCCTTGCCCGCCGCGTCCATGGCTTGGAGGACCACGAGGAGCGACCGCGACCCTTCACCCCACAGTCGGCCCTGCAGATCGGCCAGCGTCTCGTGGAGGCCGGGCAGGCTGTCATTGGTCTCGCTCTTGCCGCCCGGGGCACCGGCCTTGCTCGCGGGGTCGATGTCGTCGAGGTCGGGCCGAGTGCCGTGCTCGACCCGCCATCGCGATCGGTCGTCGCTCATCTACCGAGGTTAGGTCCGTGCCCTCCGGCAGTGCCCGCCCGGTACGTTCGAACGATGACCGAGTTGACCGCTCTGGCCCAGGGCGTCTTCGCGTGGGTACAGGCGCCAGCCGGACCAGGGGTCGGCAACGCCGGTGTGGTCCTCGACGCCGACGGGGCGACGGTCATCGACACGCTCACCGTGGCGTCCCAGTTCGGTCCGTTCGGCGACGCGGTGGACGCCCTCGGGTTCCCGGTCCGCCGGATCGTGCTCACCGGTGACCACATCGAGTTCGTCGGCGGCACGCTGCGGTTCCGTATGGCCGCCGTCTACGGATCACCGTCGGCCAGCGCTCACCTGGACCAGCCGCCTAACCCCGCGGTCTACCGATCGCTGTTCCCGGAGCTGGCGTCGGAGTTCGACGAGGACATGGTGACCCGGCCGGTCACCCACATCGTGGCCGAAGCGACCGAGCTGACGCCGGCGACGTTCGTCATCCCGATCGACGGGCAGTCGGCGATGAACGTGGTGGTGCTGGTCCCGGAATCAGACGTCTTGTTCGCAGGGGCCATGTGCTCGTTCGGTGTGACGCCGCTGGCCTTTGACGGCGACCCAGCGGCTTGGGCGGACTCACTGGACGAGCTGGTGGAACTGGCCAGCATCATCGTCCCCGGTCACGGACCGGTGGGCGACGCCGATGACCTTCGGCGCCAGCAGGACTACCTGCGGGCCTGCGTCGCCGCCACAGGCAACCCGGCCGCCATCCCCGCTGGGCCGTGGGACCGTTGGCCGGGACGGCAGTGGGACGAGGTGAACGTCGAACGGGCGGCGATGCTGGCCGCCGGGGACCGGGCCATCCCGCCCTCCATGCTCCGTGCCGCAGGCCTGGCCTGAACGCGCAAGCCGAACAACCCAACGTCTCCGAGGACCGAACCGACTCAGGAGACGGCGCGGCGGACGGCTCGGACGGCCACGGTGAGGGCGTCGAGGCCCGCGTCCGGGTCGCTCTCGACCTCCCGACGCAACCGCCCCGCCTCAGCCACCATCGTCGATTCCCGCTCGAGGTAGCTGGCCACCGCGCCAGCCGCGTCCAGCGGACCGCCACTGACGCTGAGCGCTTGACGAGCGGCGAGGCGACGGATGCCTTCCACATCCTCGAGGAGACCGCGTTGAGCGGCCTGGGCCCAACGATCGTCGGCGGTGAGCGCGCCCAGGCGAGCCTCGAGACGGTCGAGACCTAGGAGGTCGTCGACCGCGAAGAAGGCCTGGGCCACGTCGGTGGCCGGGCGGCCGATCTCGCGGCACAGCAGCGCGATGTCGGGCACCACGTGCAGCTCCGGCAGCAACGCCGCGTGCACAGCGGTCGGTGGATCGAGACCGCGATCGACGAAACCCTCGGCTCGCTCGGTGCGGCGGGCCCGCTGGTCCTTGGTCCCGAGCGACGGCATAGCACCGAGCAGCTCGACATACACCGGACGGTCGTCGGCGATGCGGCTCACCACGTCGATGCCGTCACCATGGCGATGGGCCAACTCCCAGCGCGTCAAAGCCTCCAGCAGCTCGACCAGCACGCGCCTCGGCTCGGCCACGGCTGACTCGAACACCGGCCCGCGATCAGCGTCACCGAACGCGGCCCACGAGGCGTTGGCGCCAGTGACCCCCCGGGCCACCCCTGCGGCCGCCACCACCTCGGGAGCCGAAGCGCCCGTGTCACGGCACAGCCGGGGGACGAACGTGATCCCCATGCGGTCGACGATGTCGTTGGTGGCCCGGCTGGCGATCAGCTCTCGCCGCAGTGGGTGGCGATCCAGCAGGTGATCGAACCGCTGGCTGATCGCCGGCGGGAACGAGGCGACCAGCCCGGCCCGTGCCGCCGGCTGCTCTGGCACGTCCGAGGCCAGCAGCTCGCCGGTCAACCAGCGCTTCGTACCGGCCATCAGCACAGCCAGCTCAGGGCGGGTCAAGCCGGCACCAGCTCGGCGCCGGGCATCGAGCTCGGGTCGGTCTGGCAACACCTCGACTGCGGGGTCGATGACCTCGGCCTCGACCAGCGATGTCAACACATCATCGAACCAGGTCGGATGATCGACGCTCGACTGGTGGGCGATGGTCAACCGCTCGCACTGCCGGACGGTGTGGGCCAGCACGGACTCGACGACGTCGTCGGTCCCGGCGGCAAAGACCGCGTCCCGATCCGCGGGATCGAGCTCGCCCGCCTCCATGGCCAAGCCGAGCAGGATCTTCAGGTTCACCTCTTGGTCGGATGTGTCGACGCCAGCTGAGTTGTCGATGGCGTCCATGTTGATCCGGCCGCCTCGCCGCGCGTACTCGATGCGAGCCGGCTGGGTGAACGCCAGGTTCGCCCCCTCAGCCACCACGCGAGCCCGAAGGCTCGAGGCCTCCACCCGCAGCTCCGCGTTGGCCCGATCGTCGATGCGCCGGTCGTCTTCGTGGCCGGCCCGTACGAACGTGCCGACCCCGCCGGCGAACAGCAGGTCGACCGGCGCCCGCAGCACCGCCCGGATCAACTCGGCCGGCGTGAGGCTGGCGTCCGGCACTCGCAAGGCCGCTTGCACCTCGGGTGTGAGGTCGACGTGCTTGGCGGTGCGGGGCCAGATCCCGCCGCCGGTGCTGATCAACGACCGGTCGAAGTCCCGCCACGCGGACCCTGGTTGGTGGAACAGGCGCTGGCGCTCGCTGAACGTGGCGGCCGGGTCGGGATTCGGATCGATGAAGATGTCGCGATGGTCGAAGGCGGCCACGAGGCGCAGCTGGTCGCTCTGGAGCATGCCGTTGCCGAACACGTCGCCGGACATGTCGCCGATGCCCACCACCGTGAACGGCTCGCGTTGGACATCCACTCCGAGCTCGGTGAAGTGGTGGCGCACCGCTTCCCACGCGCCTCTGGCGGTGACGCCGAGCGCCTTGTGGTCGTAGCCGTGTGAGCCTCCCGAGGCGAACGCGTCTCCCAGCCAGAAGCCGCGCCGCTCGGCGAGGTCGTTGGCCAGATCGGAAAGGGTTGCCGTCCCGCGGTCGGCCGCCACCACAAGATAGGGATCATCCCCGTCGAGCCGTCCTGGCACCGGGACCACGGCGCCGCCCCGGCGGTCGTCGGTGACATCGAGCAGCGCCTCCACGAAACACTCGTAGGCCGCCCGCACCCGTGTCTCGTGCTCGAACGGTTCGATCGTTTCGACCGGCCCGGCCGGTTCCGAGACGGCTGGTCCGGTGAGGACGAAGCCGCCCTTGGCGCCGGTCGGAACGATCAAGGAGTTCTTCAACACCTGGGTGCGCATGAGGTCGAGCACCTCGGTACGCAGGTCCTCGGCTCGGTCGCTCCAACGCAAGCCGCCCCGGGCGACCCGACCCGCACGGAGGTGCACGCCTTGGACGGTGCGGCCGTGCACGAAGATCTCCCGGTACGGCGCCGGCGCCGGCACGTCCGGGACGGCGCGGCTGTCGAACTTGAGGGCCAGGGGACCCCCGGGCCGCAGCCACCGATTGGTCCGCACCGTGGCCATCACGGAGCCGACCATCCCTCGCAGGATGCGGTCGTGATCCAACCGGATGACACGGTCGCAACCCTGTCCCAGCGATGCGGCGAGCTGTGCGGCCACGTCGGGGTCGGACGATTCGGGATCGAGGCGTGCCTTGAACAGGTCGACCAGTCCCCGGGACATGACCGGGTGTTCCACCAGCACGTCGGTGATCGACGTCTCTCCGTACCGAGGGTCCACCTGACGTCTGAAGCGACGGTAGGCGCGGAGCAGATCGACGTCGGACCACGACATGGCGGCGAACGTCACCAGCCGGTTCAACCCGTCCACGTCGGCTCGGCCCTGCCACAGAGCGATCGCTGCGTCACAGATGCGGGAACCGTCAGCTTCGACTTCCACCGGGCCCCGATCGGCGCGGCGGACCCGGAAGTCATACACGTGCCAACGGTCATCACCGAGCGACCAGTGCAGCTCGTCGAAGACCCACAGCCCGAGGCTCTCGAGGATCGGCAGGAACCGGGAGAGCTCGAGGTCCTGCTTTCCCGAGTAGACGCTGAGCGACACCCGTCCCGTCTGGTCCGGATGGCCCGAGAAGCGGATCCGCAGGTGGCCCGGACCGGTCAAGGCCTCCAGCTCGATCAGGTCCGCGGCTGCGTCAGCCGCGCTGATCGAGTCGCGGTAGGGCGACGTGAACCGGTCGTGCCAGCGATTGGCGATGGCCGGGGCGGCGGCGTCACCGACCAGAGCGACCAGAGCGGCGAGGAGTTGGCCTTCCCAGCTCTGGTGGCCTGCTGGGCGGGGCTGCGGATCAACGACGGCCACGGCGAGGGATGCTACGGGGCGAGTCCGCGGCGGACCGCCCGGATGGACAAGTTCAGCCCTCGGCCAGTTGAGGTTGCATGAAACAGCACGAAACTGCTTGAATCAACCCGTGGCCGCCCTCGCTGCTGACCCGATCCGCCGCCGCCTACTTCTGTCTTCCACCGCGTTGGCCGCCGGCGTCCTGGTCCTGCCCGGTCGGTTGCCGCCCGACCGGTTGTCCGGGGCGGTGGCCGCCGAGCTGAGCGAGTTGGAGGAGATCGGCGCGGTGGAAGACGGTGAGCTGGTGCCCTGGGTCGCCCAAATGTTGATCCTGATGCTGGCACCGGACCTTCACGTCGAAGCGGTGGTGGCCACCGCGGTCGGCGAGTCGACCTTCCAGGTGTGGGCACGTCCCGAAGCTGCGGTCACCGCCCAGATCGACGCAAGGGGCTGGGTCGACCTGGCGCCGACAGAACCCAGCTTGCTGGCCTGGACCTTGGCTGACGCGATCGCACTGGCCGCGGCTCCCGGGCCCGACGGGCCGCCGCGGCGGCCGATCGACGCGGCTCGTCTCGCGTCGTTCGAGGAGGCGTTGGCCGACGGGGACCACGGCCGTGCCGGCGGGGTGGTCGGTGACGGGCGCGGCTTGAGCGCCGACGAGCTGACGGTCATGGCCGCGCTCGCTTCCCCCCACCGGAGGACGTGGCGGATCACCACGACGTGGATGTCACCAACCGGCCCGGCCAGGCGGTCTCTGTCGATCATCGCCACCGGCCGAGGCGGCCTGTGGCGGGTCGACCCTCCAGGCCCCGAACCGGGAGCCGCCGGCGCCCGGCAACTCGTTCCCGTCAGCCCAGCGGAGGTGTGGCAGCACCTGCGCTCGATCCTGCCGCCGGGCACCTCCTCTTCCCCCGACGACCCTGTGCATCCCGGGAGGGCACCGTGCCCGATGCGAGTTCCGCCGACCCCGACCGCCTCCTGCGATTCGTGGCCGCCACCGGCGACCTCAACGCAGTCCTGATCCCCGAGGCAGCCGCGGTTGCCGCCTCGCTGGATTCCGTACGCCGCTCATGCATCGACTACTGCCCGCCCATCCCCCACCTCGACCAGGACCTCCTCGGCTTGTCGTACGACATCGACGGGCTGGTGGCTTGGTTCCTCGAGGTGGCGGTCCGCTTCCTGGCCGCCGATCGCCGAGACCTCTGGCGGCTGCTGTCGAACCCTATGGGTCTGCTCCACCGGCTCGCGTCCGGTCGTGGTGGTCCGCACGGGCCACCCCCGCCGCTCGTCACGCTGATGCTCATGGGTCGCCGCACCACGGCGGGCGACGACTTGCGCGACATCGGCCACGCCCTCCTCGGGCCCCGTAGGTGGCTCAGAGATCACGCCAAGCCGGTCGTCGACGATGTCAGCGTCGTCGCGGGCTGGCTGCAACTGGCGTGGTCGAGACCCTGGCCCCGCTCGCTGGCCGAGCGCCTGGCGGAGACGCCGATCGGCCGGCGAGCTCTCGGGTCGCTGGGGTTGGTCTCACACACGCCGGTGTTGCAGGTAGCCGGCGGAACGATGGCGGCCCTGACGATCCTGGAAGACGGCAACCGCCTCAGACGAGACGGCAACCCGCTCGGGGCGCTCCGGCAGAAGGGCGCGGGCTACGTCGCCGATGTGGCTGGTACCGCCTTCGACGTCAGCAGCAACACCTGTGAGATTGCCCCCAGCCCGTTCTCTTGTGGGAGCGCGGTGATCTCAGGTTCGGTGTGGGCGGGCGCCGAGATCTGGAAGCACCGCAAGGGCCTGGGCCACTTGGCCGACTCCTTCTCCGACGGCACCGGGGCGGCGGCCGACTTCGCGGTGGATGAGGCCCGGCGGTTCCGGAACTGGGTGTCTCATGTGCCGGGAAGCGTGGGTCACCTGTACGACGACTTCAGCCATGGCAACCCCGGGGTGTGGCAGCCGCCGCGGTGGCTGATCCCGCCTGGCCGCGAGATCGGCGACCGGGTCAGAGGGCTCGAGAAGCCAGTGCTCGACCAACTCCATCTGGTCGAGGACGCGCTCGACAACGGCGCCCGTTCCGCCCGCGGTGCCTGGCACACGGGAACCGATGCGGTCTCTGACGGCTTCCACTCGTTGAGCAACCTCGTCAAGACCAAGCTGCCGGACATCAAACTGGCCGGGTAGGGCCGTAGGGTCCGGCCGGTGCCGGAGCTGCCGGAAGTCGAAACGATCCGCCGGCAGCTGGGGCCAGCGGTGGCGGGGCGGCGGATTCAGGCCGGCGGCGGGCACCCGTCCCCGAAGTTCAGCGCCGCCGCGCACGCCGTGGGCGCCACGATCGGCGAGGTGCGGCGCAGAGGGAAGTACCTGTTGGTCGACCTCGACCGGGACCGTGAGCTGGTCATCCATCTCGGCATGACCGGCCGGATCCTGCTACGCCCAGTTGAGCGCGGTGGGGGCGGCGAAGGGCCACCACCCGATCCGTACCTGCGGGCCTGGTGGTGCCTCGACGGCGGCGATCGGCTCGAGCTGGCCGACATTCGTCGGTTCGGTCGGGTCGCGGTGGTGCCGGCCGGTGATCACCGCAGCCTTCCCACGCTGGCCGCGCTGGGCCCGGAGCCCCTGTCCGCGGCGTTCACGCCCGAAGGTCTGTACCAGGCTGTGCGACGCAGCGACGTGCGGCTGAAGACCCAGTTGTTGAACCAGCGGGTGGTGGCGGGCGTGGGCAACATCTACGCCGACGAGGCGCTATGGGTCAGCGGCATCGATCCTGCGACTCGGCGCTTGTCCCGAAACCGGGCCGCGGCCCTGCACGAGGCGCTGCGTGACGTGTTGGCCGCCGCCATCATCAACGGCGGCACCACGTTCAGGGACTACCGGACGTTCACCGGCGACGCCGGTCGCAACCAACATGCCTTGCGCTGCTACGGCCGTGCGGGGCTGGCGTGCCTCCGCTGCGGTTCGGAGCTTCGGCGACGCGTCATCGATGGGCGTTCCACGACATCGTGCCCGTCGTGTCAGCGTCGTTGAGCGGACAGCCGCCGGCAGGAGTGGCGCGGTACGGTCCTCGGCCATGTCCGACCTGTTCTCGATCGCCGGTAAGACCGCGGTCGTCACCGGCGGGAGCCGAGGCATCGGTTTGATGATCGCCCGTGGCTTTGTCGACGCAGGCGCAAAGGTGTACATCTCCTCCCGCAAGGCCGACGTCTGCCAACAGGTGGCCGCTGAGCTGTCCGCCCACGGCGAGTGCATCGCCCTGCCGGCGGACCTGTCGAGCGAGGAGGAGTGCCGGCGTCTGGCTGACGAGGTGGGAGCGCGGGAGGCACAGCTGCACATCCTCGTCAACAACGCTGGGGCGACCTGGGGTGCGCCGATCGACGAGCACGACGACGCGGCCTGGGACCGCGTCTTGAACCTCAACGTGAAGGCTGTCTTTCACCTCACGAAGTTCCTCCGGCCGCTGCTCGAGGCGGCGGCCACCGAAGACGATCCGGCGCGGGTGATCAACATCGGCTCGATCGACGGCATCCAGGTCCCGCTGCTGGAGACCTACTCGTACTCCTCCAGCAAGGCGGCCGTGCACCAACTCACGCGGCACCTCGCCCGCCGGCTCGCCCCGCGGGTCACGGTCAACGCGGTCGCCCCCGGTCCGTTCGAATCCAAGATGATGGCGGCCACGCTGGCCACCGCCGGCGATGAGATCGCGGCAAGTGCGCCGCTGAAGCGGATCGGTCGGCCCGACGACATGGCCGGGGCCGCGATCTTCCTCGCCTCCCGAGCCGGCAGCTACCTCACCGGAGCGGTGGTACCGGTCGACGGCGGCATCGCCACTGTGGGATGAGGATCCGGTGAGCGATCCTGACGAGCCCACCCGAGCCTGGCGACCCGGTGACCTCGCCGGCCCGCAAGGCGCCGAGCCGGCGCCGCCGGAGGGCGCCACCCGGGCCTGGCAACCGGCCGACGAGGCGGCCGGGGACGCTCCGGCTCAGCGAAGGGTGTTCGTGCCGGCGCCCGAGCAAGCCGACCCCACCCGGGTCTTCCCCCGGGTCGAGCCGGTCGCCTATGAGGAACGGACCTACGCAGGCCCCGTCGATGACGGACCGCCGCGCTCCAATGGGCCGATGATCGCGGTGGTGGTCCTGCTGGCCCTCATCCTCCTCGTCGGAGGCCTCGTGCTGTTCACCACGCTCAACCGCAAGGACAACTCGCCCGACACGGTGCCGTCCACCGCCGAGACCTCGACCTCGGCGAGCGTGCCGACGACGGCACCGCCGACCAGCCCTCTTCCGACGGCGATCCCGCCGACCGTCGCGCCACCGACCACGCCGCCCACCACCAGCACCACGTCGACCACCACTACGACAGCCCCGCCCACCGCCGTTCCGTGATCCGAACGTCGACTCAGAGCGCGGCATGGGCCCACCATGGCGTCAAGAACGGGCCGGTGTGACCTACTGGGGAGCGCGGGCCAGGGTCAGGGTCACCTGGCGCTGCTGGCCGCCGCGCACGAACGTGACGGTCACCTGCTGACCCGGCTCCCTGGTGCGGATGCGAGCGTAGAGATCGATAGAGCTGGCGACCTTCTCCTGATCGATGGCCACGATCACGTCGTCGACTCGCAGGCCAGCCCGCGCCGCGGGCGAACCGGCGGTCACTTCGGACAGCTGGTCTCCGGCCTGGGGTCCCTGGGCATCCAGGCCCTTCACGCCGAGGAAACCAGGTGCGACCGACTTGCCGGCCACGATGCGGTCCGCGACGGACCGTGCGATGTCGATCGGGATGGCGAACCCGACGCCGACGTTGCCGCCGCTGCGGCCGGCGATCGAGTCGTTGATGCCGATCACCCGGCCTCGCCGATCAGCCAGTGCCCCGCCGGAGTTGCCGGGGTTGATGGGAGCATCGGTCTGCACCATTGGGATCGCTCCGCCCGGTGTCTCCACCGATCGGCCAACCGCGCTGACGATGCCGGCGGTGACGGTCTGGTCGAGTCCGAACGGGCTCCCGATCGCCACGGCGATCTGGCCGACCTCGATCTTCACGCCGGTAGCCAACACGGCCACTCGCAGGTTGGGCCGAGCCGGGATCTTCACCACGGCCACGTCGGTGGAGTCGTCCGCCCCAAGCACCTTGCCGGTCAGGCGGCTGCCGTCAGCCAGGCGCACCGCCACGTCGTCGGAGCCGTCGACCACGTGAGCCGCCGTGAGGATGTATCCCCGGCGGTCATACACGAACCCCGAGCCGAGCCCGTCGTTGGTCTCCAGCTGCACCACCGCGGGCGCAAGGCTCTTGGCGACCGCCGCCGCCGGTTCAGGTTCCCGGCCGCTGAGCGGTGGTGGGGCGGTGGTGGCCGTGGTGACCGACCGCACGGCGACAGGACTCGGAGGGATCGAGCCGGTCGCCGTGCGGTCGGAGAGTCGTCCGGCGCCGAAGCCGAGCATCGCGACGAGGAGAGCGGCGAGGCCGATGGCTACCGCGGTGCTCCTCGGTCCCCGGCGATCGGCGGTCCTCGAAGGCGGGCCGGACGGCGGCACGAAGGTCGAGGTGGGCATCGGTGCGCGGGGTGGGAAGGATCCCGAGTCGTGGGCGTTCCACGGTGGCGGATGTTCACCTGAGGCGCTCGGCCATGGGGGGCGAGGGGGTGGGGCGTCCATCGGGTCCTCCTTCGGACACCGCTGAACCTACGGATCGCGGCCGAAAGCGCCGGTAAAGAGCGATCAGTCCGATCGCCCTTCGCCACCCTCGAGCGAAGGGACCCACATGGTGAACACCGACCCGCCGGTGGCCGAGGCTTCCACCCCCACCGTGCCCCGATGAGCCTCGACGATCTGGCGGGTGATGGCCAGGCCGAGCCCGCTGCCGCCGCAGCCGCCGGCGGAGCCCTCCGATCCGGGTCCTCGCCAGGCTCGACGGAACACCAGCTCCCGTTGGCCAGCCGGGATCCCAGGGCCTTCGTCCGCCACGAACATCCGGACCCATCCCTGCTCCTGACCGGCTCCCACCTGGACTCGGCTGCGTTCCGGGGCGAGGCGCACGGCGTTGCCCACCAGGTTGGCCAGGGCCTGGCGGAGTGCCACCTTGTCGCCGAGCACCGCCAGGCCGGTCGGGGCGGAGGCGTCCAGCACCAGGTGCCGAGCGGCGGCCGGCGCCGCGAACTCCGCCGCTACGTCGGCCACCACTCCCCCTACGTCGACCGGCTCGACCTCGCGGGACAGCGTGCCTGGCTGTCGGGCGTGGGCCACCAGGTCGTCGACGATCCGCGACAGCCTTTCGACGGTCCGGTGGACGAGCTCGGCGGTGCGACGCAGCTCGACCGGATCGGATCGTGGATCGGCCAAGGCGATCTCGAGGTTGGTCCGCATCACGGCCAAGGGGTTGCGGAGCTCGTGAGACGCCTCCTGGATGAACCGGCGTTGGCCCTCGAACGCCTCGTCGAGCCGGCCGAGCATGGCATCGAACGTATCGGCCAGACCCTTCAGCTCGTCGGGCGGGCCGTCCAACGCGATCCGACGGGAGAGGTCGGTGGCCTGGATGTCGCGAGCTACGCCGGTGATGCGGTCGATCGGGCGGAGCACCCGGCCGGCCACCAGCCACCCGACGCCGAGGCTGGCCAGGAACAACAAGCCGAGCGCAGTGAAGGAGTAGGTGCGCAGCAGGCCCAGCGCCCGTTCGTTGGCCAGTTGCTCCACCGACTTGTAGCGGGCCGACACGGTCTCCCGGCGCAGGATCACCCCGCCCGGCACAGGCTCCTCTCGCACCACGAGGAACTGGCGGGAGACCGGAGCTTCTTGATGGAGGCGGCGGTCGAGGCCCATGTAGATGCCACCGACCACGAGCGCGGCCAGGCCGAACAGGAACAGCGAGTAGAGGGCGGTGAGGCGGAAGCGGATCGACCCGGCCCAGTCCGGTAGAGCGCGGGCCAACCGTTCCCCCGTGCGCAGCCGTCGGCCCGCATGCACTCCTGGTTGAGGGATCATCGGCCGGTCCCGAGGCGGTAACCGGCGCCGACGACTGTCTCGATCAGTGGATCGCCCAACTGCCCTGAACCGCCTCCTCCCTCCGACTCTGGAACCGCCGCCGCCAACTTCCGCCGCAGCGTCCCCACCGTCACCCGCACGGTGTTGGTGAACGGGTCGGCGTGCTCGTCCCACACGTGTTCCAAGAGGTGCTCTTGGGACAACACCTCGCCTGCGTGAGACATGAAGTAGCGGAGCAACGCGAACTCCTTCGCCGTCAGGTCCAGCGGACGGCCATCCAGGGAGACTTCGAAGCGGGCGGTATCGAGCGAGAGGCCGTCGACCTGCAGGATGGCGCCGCTGCGGCCCGCGTCGCGCCGGAGCAGCGTGCGGATGCGGGCGGTCAGCTCGGTGAACGCGAACGGCTTGACCAGATAGTCGTCCGCCCCGCCGTCCAGCCCGGTCACCCGGTCGTCGAGCGCGTCGCGGGCGGTGAGCATGAGGACGCGTGGAGCGGGCTGGGCGGCGTCCGGCGCGTAGGCCCGATCGGACCGCAGGCGTCGGCACACCTCGAACCCGTCGAGACCGGGCAGGTTCACGTCCAGGCAGATGAGGTCGTAGGGATTGAGCGCGAGGTGGCTCAAGGCGTCAAGGCCGTCATGGACCACGTCGACCGCGTACCCCTCCTGGCGCAGGCCGCGAGCCAGCGCCTCGGCCAGATCGACCTCGTCCTCCACCACCAGGAGCCGCACGCCGGATCACGGTACCGGTGGCCGCCGAAGCGGAGGGTAAAGCCCGCCACGCAGGCGATGATCGGCAGTCACGTCCGCCCTTCGAGCCGGGCCGTTGCCGACTTGCACGGCGAGACCTTTACGCTGTGCTTCACCCGACCGTGGTTGGCTCGGCCCTGACCCGGGCATCATGGCGACCCGGCCGCAGGAGGAGCCTCATTCATGCAGGAAGACCAGGCCGGAGTGGATCGGGCGGACACCTCCGCTGCGGCGCCCCCCGACGCGGCGCTCCTCGAGCGCACCTTGTTCGAGGTCAAGAAGGTGATCGTCGGCCAGGATCGGGCCATCGAGCGGTTGCTCGTCTGCTTGCTGGCTCGGGGCCATGCTCTGCTGGAAGGCGTGCCGGGCCTGGCCAAGACCCTTGCCGCGGAGACCATCGCCCGCACGGTCAGCGGCACGTTCTCGCGGCTGCAGTTCACCCCGGACCTGCTGCCGGCCGACGTGATGGGAACCCGGATCTACCGCGCCAGCACCGAGTCCTTCGACGTCGAGCTCGGACCGGTCTTCGCCAACTTCGTCCTCGCCGATGAGATCAACCGCGCACCGGCCAAGGTCCAGTCGGCGCTGCTCGAGGTGATGGCCGAGCACCAGGTATCGATCGGCGGCGTCAGCCATCCGGTCCCCCAGCCATTTCTCGTGTTGGCCACCCAGAACCCGATCGAATCCGAAGGCGTGTACCCGCTGCCGGAAGCCCAGCGTGACCGGTTCCTCATGAAGATAGTGATCGGCTACCCGACGCCGGCCGAAGAGGTGGAGATCGTCTACCGGATGGGCGTCAACCCGCCAGAACCGCACGAGGTGCTGGACCTCGACCAGCTCCTCGCGCTGCAGGAAGCGGCCGATGCGGTCTACGTCGACCGGGCGGTGGTCGATTATGCGGTGACGCTGGTGCTGGCCACCCGTGAACCGGCGAAGTTCGGCCTGGCCGACGTCGAGCCGTTCATCAGCTACGGGGCCAGTCCGCGGGCCAGTCTCGGCTTGATCGCGGCGGGCCGAGCCCTGGCCCTGTTGCGGGACCGCGCCTACGTGCTGCCCCAGGATGTGTTCGACGTGGCCCCCGACATCCTCCGCCACCGCCTGGTCCTCTCCTATGAGGCGCTGGCCCAGGGAACCACCACCGAGGACATCCTGGCCCGACTGCTCTCCACCATCCCGGCCCCGCGGATCGCCCCGTCCCAGGCCCACGACCACGACCACAGCAACGGCTTGGCCGCTCGCCCGCAGAGTCTCCAGCCTCAGCCGGTCTACGGCAGTTATGCGGGCGCGTCCGGTTCCTTCCCTTGGGGCACCGGCCCAACCCCACCGGGGTGGTCCCCGCCTCCCCAGCCACCTTCGTCGCCGCCCGGGTCCGCTCCCGCCCCCTGGGCGCCGCCCCCGGTGCCGCCCCCGCCGGTCATACCTCCGGCCTCACCTGTTCCGCCGGCCAGCGCCGTCCCTCCTTCTTCGGGCCGGGGCGAGGACCGCGACGGGGGACCCGACGCCGACCGGCGCCCGGCGTAAGCGGATGCCGCGATGACCGTCCCCGCCAACGTCGCACCGACGGTCACCAAGACCGGCCCGGACGAGGTTCTGCGCCGCCTCGACTTGATGATCAGCCACAAGCTCGACGGCATGCTGCACGGCGAGTACCAGGGTCTCGTGCCGGGTCACGGTTCGGATCTCGGCGAGACCCGCGGGTACCAGCCCGGAGACGACGTCCGCCGGATCGACTGGAACGTCACGGCTCGTATGCAGGAGCCCCACGTGCGAGAGACGATCGCCGACCGTGAGCTGGAGGCATGGGTGGTCATCGACCTGTCTCCCAGCCTCGACTTCGGCACTGCGTTCTGCGAGAAGCGAGATCTCGCCGTGTCTGCCGCGGCGGCCATCGGATTCCTCACCGCCCGGACTGGAAACCGATTCGGTGCGGTGATCGTCGGCGCGGACGGTGCGCTCACCATCCCAGCTCGTGGCGGCCGGACCCATCTCATGACGGTGCTGCATCAGATGATCACCGCCCCGCGCGCCGAGCGGGGCGCCACCGACCTGGGCACGGGCCTCGACCGCCTGGCCCTGGCCACCCGCCGCAGGGGCATGGCCGTCGTGGTGTCGGACTTCCTGGCCGAGCCGGCGGCGTGGGACCACCCGTTGCGCCGGGTGGCGGCCCGCCACGACACGATCGCCGTGGAAGTGCTCGATCCCCGTGAGCTCGAACTGCCCGACGTCGGGGTGCTGTCCTTGGTGGACCCGGTGACCGGCCAGCAGCGTGACGTCCCCACCGCCAGCGCCAAGCTGCGGACGCGGTATGCGACCGCGGCCGAGGAGCAACGGCGGGTCATCGCCGAGACGATCCGCCACGCCGGGGCCGATCACCTCCGGCTCCGCACCGACAGCGACTGGTTGCTCGACATCGTGCGTTTCGTGGCCGCCCGGCGCGAGCGCATCTCCGGCAGGAACCGTCCGGCGGCCCGCCGATGAGCGCGCCCGCGCCGTTCGCCGGGTTGAGCCGATGAACCTCGCCGTGCTGGCGATGGAGTTCCGGGCACCAAGCCGGCTCTGGCTGCTCACCCTCGTCGCCGCGCTGGCCGTCGTCTACGTGGTGCTGCAGGCCCGCCGCAAGACCTATGCGGTGAAGTTCACCAACCTCGCCCTGCTCGACAGCGTCGCCCCGAAGCGTCCAGGCTGGCGCCGCCACATCCCGGCGTTCATCGTCGTCCTGTGCCTGGCTTCGCTGGTCACAGGGTTCGCCAAGCCGGCCCGCAGCGAGAGGGTGCCTCGCGAGAGAGCCACGATCATCGTGGCCATCGACACTTCGCTGTCGATGAAGGCCGACGACGTCAGCCCCAACCGGCTGGAAGCGGCGAAGAAGGCGGCGCTCACGTTCGTGGACATCCTCCCGCCTCGACTCAACGTCGGGCTCGTGACGTTCAACGGCACCGCCCAGGTGCGGGTTCCGCCCAGCGTCGATCGTGGGCCTCTGAAGGACTCCATCCGGGCCATCCAGCTAGGCGAGCGGACAGCGATCGGTGAGGCGATCTACGCGTCGCTCGACGCCATCAAAGCCGCCCCGCCCGGGCCCAAGGGCCAGCGGGTCCCGGCCCGCATCGTCTTGATGTCCGACGGCGAGACGACCACCGGTCGTCCGGACGCCCAGGCGGCGGCTGAGGCCAAGCGCCAGCAGGTTCCGGTCTCGACCATCGCCTTCGGCACCGACCATGGCGAGATCCAGGTGCCCGGGGAACCGCTGCCGGTGCAGGTTCGCGTCAATCCCGACGCGTTGGCCCGGATCGCCCAGGCCACCGGCGGGAGCACGTTCACCGCGGTGTCGGCCGGGGAGCTGAAGAAGGTCTACAAGGACATCGGTTCCTCAGTCGGCTACGTCAAGACGTTCCGTGACATCACCACCTGGTTCGTCGGCATCGCGCTGGCCCTGCTGTTCGTGAGCTGCGCCCTCAGCCTCGCCTGGTTCAGCCGCCTCCCGTAGGCGCGGTCGGGCCGGCCGTTTGCTCCGGGTCGATGAGCAGTATCCGGGCTGTGTCGGCCACATCCGGGTTGTTTCGCCACGCGGATCCTGTCAATACAGCCGAATTGATGGCCCTACTATCCGAGTCCGGTCAGCTGGTGGTGATGGGTTGACCGTTGCTCAGGACGCGGCGGCGACCCGTTCGCTCAGGACTCGGCTGGAACCCCCTGGTTGCATCGTCACGCCGTAGAGGCAGTCGGCAGCTTCCATCGTGCGCTTCTGATGGCTGACGATGATGAGCTGGGCCTCCTCGCGGAACTCGCGGACGAGGTCGAGGAAGCGGTGGAGGTTGACGTCGTCGAGGGCCGCTTCCACCTCGTCCATCACGTAGAACGGGCTGGGACGGGCTCGGAACACCGCGAACAGGTAGGCCAGCGCGGTCAGCGAACGCTCTCCGCCGGAGAGCAACGAAAGCTTGCGGACGTTCTTGCCCGACGGTCGGGCGTCCACGTCGATGCCGGTGTCGAGCAGGCTCTCGGGATCGGTCAGCCGCAGCGAGCCCCTGCCTCCCGGGAACAACGTCTCGAACAGCGCCGAGAAGTTCTGGGAGACGTCGGCGAACGCCGCGGCGAAGACGTTGACGATCTCGCCGTCGACCGCTCGGATCACCTTGCTCAAGTCCCGCCGGCTGGACTTCACATCCTCCAGCTGACCTTCGAGGAAATCATGGCGCTCCTGCAACGCCTGGAACTCCTCGAGGGCCAGCGGGTTGATCGGGCCCATGATCCGCAGCTCCCGCTCGAGCTCACGCACCCGGCCGGCCGGCATGACCGACTCGGCTAGTTCGGGCGCCGGAGTGGCCATCGCGGCGTCCGGCTCGCAGTCGAGGTCGCGGCGTAGGGATTCCACGGCGTTCTCCAACCGCAGGCGGATCTCGGCATGGTCGAGCTCGGCCCGCTGGGCCCGCTCCCGGATCTCGCTCAGATCCTGTTCGGCCGTCGAGCGGTCTCGGCGAAGGGCGTCGAGCGAAGCGGCCACCGTGCGGGTCGCCTCGGACTGCGCCCGCCGGCGTTCCCGCAGCGAGGCCAGTGCGCGTTCGACGATGGCCAACCGGTCCTCCACGAGGGCGGTCAGGCGCTCGGTGGCCACCTGGCGCAGGTCGATCTCGACGCGGCGGACCTCGGCGTCCCGCCGCTCGGCGACATCGCGGCTGAGCCGTTCGTCGACCTCAGCCAGCCTGCGACGCAGGAACTGCCGCCGCTCGTCGAGACCAGCTCCCCGAACCTCCAGGTCACTGCGCAACGCTCCGACGGCCCGTCCCTTCTCCTCAAGCCGGTTCCTGGCCTCGGCCAACGAACGACCCCGTTCCGCCTGTTCTCGTTCCTCGGCCTCGAGTGACGGCAGCGTGGACTCGAGCTCGTCGATGTGAGCGTGATCGCGCGCCGTCCGGTCGTCCAGCTCCGTGACGTGGCCCTCGAGTGACTCGGCCTCGACCGACGCGTCGCGACGATCAGACTCAACCCGGTGCAGGGCGTCGGACGCCGCGCTGAGGCGAGCCACGTTCTGGTCGAGCCGGCGTCCGGCATCGGCCTCGGCCCGGCGCGCATCGTCGGCGACCAGCCGGGCCGCGGTGACCGCCGCCTCGGCGGATGCCGCGCAACGAACTGCCTCGTCGGTTCGCTGACGGGCCCGCTCGAGGGCCGCGCCGGTGGCACCGGGCCCTGCTGCACCGACCCTCCAGCCGGTTGGACCGAACCGGTCGCCAGCCGGGGTGACCACGACCGCTTCGGGATGGGCGATCGCTACGTCCAGCGCGTCCTCCCACCCTTCGATCACCACTGCGTCTCCCACGAGAGCGTCGAGCAGTGGATCGACCGCCCCGCGGTGGGCGCGAACATGGGGACGCAACGGCTCTCCGACAGCTATCCGCGCCAGTCGGTTGACGGGTGACGAGTCGACGGCCACCACGGTGCCGGAGCCGTCGCCTTCGCGCAGCACCTTGAGCGCCCGCCGGGCCGCGTCGGCGCCGTCCACCACCACGGCAGCCATCGCGTCCGCGGCGGCCGCTTCGAACGCCGCTTCCCAACCGGCGTCGATGTCGACCGCTTCGAGCAGCGTGCCCAACACCCCCTCGACACCTGCCAAGCGCTCCGCACCGGCGCGGGCGCGACCATCGTCGAGGGCCAAAGCGAGGGCTTCGGCCCTGGCCGTCCAGGAGTGACGGTCGGTCTCGGCCAATCGGTAGGCCTCCTCGGCCGCCCGCAACGCTTCCTCAGCCTCGGCTCGAGCCCGTTCGGCAGCCTCGAGTCGGTCGACCAACGGCTGTTCGCCCGCTTCGGCGGCGGCCAGCTCGACCCTCAGCCGCTCGGACTCGACAGTCAACCGCGCCAGCTTCTCCGCCAGCGCGTCGAGGCGGGCCCGGGCCCGGTCTGCTTCGGCCTGGCCGCGGTCCACCGCAGCGCGCAACGCCGACAGCTCCCCGCGCACCTCAGCCGCCTGCCCGCTGGGCGTGGCCGCGCCGGCCTCCCAGGTCGTGGCGAAGGTGTCTCGATCGGCGTCCAGCGCCGCTTCGGCCGCGGCCAGGCGCTCGGCCGCCGGCTTCAACGCGGCAGCCTCCGCCTCCACCTCGGCCAGCTCGTCGACCAGATGAGCGGACTCAGCCTCCAGCGACGCGATGACCGCACGGTCGACTGACGCCCCCCGATCCCGCTCGATCCCCCGCCGGCGTTCGGCCAGCAACGCCAGCAGGCCCCGGGCCCGCTCCCGCAGCGACTCGAACTGGACCAGGGAGTCGCCGAGGTCGTCCCCGCCCATGGCCGAGAGTCGCCCTTCGGTGGCCATGACGTCGGCGTCGAGGCGCCGGAGCTGTTCTCGAAGCGCCTGTTCCTGACCGGCCAGCTGGCCCCGCGTGCTCTCACTCGCTTGGAGCCTGGAGCGGAGGCGCAGCAAGTCCTGACCGGCGACATGGCGGCGCAGATCGGTCAGTTCGGAGACCACCGAGCCGTGCCGCCGGGCGGCATCGGCTTGGCGCTCCAGCGGACGGATCTGGCGCCGCACCTCACGGAGCAGGTCCTGGAGGCGGGTGAGATTGGCCTCGGTGGAAGCCAACCGACGCTCGGCCTTCTCCTTGCGACGGCGGAACTTCAACACGCCGGCGGCCTCTTCGATGATCAGGCGCCGATCCTCGGGACGGGCGTTGAGGACGGCGTCGATCTGACCCTGGCTGATGATCACGTGCTGCTGACGCCCGACCCCGGTGTCAGAGAGCAGCTCCTGGATGTCGAGCAGCCGGCACGGCACGCCGTTCAAGGCGTATTCGCTGTCACCGCTGCGGAACAGGGTGCGGGTGACGGTCACCTCGAGGAAGTCGATGGGCAACAGGCCGGCCGAGTTGTCGATGGTCAGCGTCACCTCGGCCCGACCCAACGCCGGGCGGTTCTGGGTGCCGGCGAAGATCACATCGTCCATCTTCTGGGATCGCACCGCGCTCGGCGCCTGCGCCCCCAGCACCCAGCCGATGGCATCGACGACGTTGGACTTGCCGCTCCCGTTCGGACCGACGACCACCGTGACGCCGGGTTCCATGGTCAGGCTCGTGGTGTCCGCGAAGGACTTGAAACCCTTGATGGTGAGCGTCTTCAGGAACACGGCGACTCCGTCAGCGGCAGGCGTCGCGACCCTACCGGCAGCACTTGGCCCGACCCGGGACCATCGGTCCCAGAACATGGCCGGTGGCCCCGGTCAGACCTGGCACGCCTCGCAGAGGTACACCGGCTTGTTGGCCATGCGGACCTTGGACACCACACTGCGGCACCGCCGGCAGGCCAAACCGTCGCGTTCGTAGACCTTGAGGTCGTCGGTCCAACCACCCCGCTTACCGCTGACATCGAGGTAGCGGCCATCGGCCAGTGTGACTCCGCGGTGCTTGGCCGCCTCGTGGACGGTCTCCACCAGCGAGCGGTAGAGGCGGCGGATCTCCTGGGTGGACAGCGACGACGTCTCGCGGTCGTGGCGCAGGCCCGCGGCGTGGAGGATCTCATCGGCATACACGGGTCCGATGCCGGCCACCAAAGTGCGATCAAGCAACAGAGGGCGCAGCTTGGTGTGGCGACGCAGCACCGCCTCGCCGAACTTCGTCCAGGAGATCGGCTCCTCGAGGGGATCGGTTCCCAACTCCTGCAGGGCCGGGACCTCCTCTTCCAGCTTGCCGGCCGTGGTCACGAACAGCTCCATACCGCCGACGTCGTCGATCAAGCGCAGCTGGCCCCCTTGGCTGAACGTGATCACCACGCGGGTGCCCTTGGCCATGGGCTCCTTGGCCAACTGGCGTCGGAGTTGGCCGCCGTGTTCGAGATCGATGACCAGGAGGTCACCCGAGTCGAGCTTGGTCAACAACAACAGGTCGCGCCGCGCCATGCCGGTGACCTTCGTACCTTCGAGGAGAGCGATGAACTGCTTCTTCGTGCTGTGGCGGGGGATCGCCCCGTTGCCGGGGACGTCCACGGTCTTGATGCGCTTCCCGCCGATGTCGCGCTCGAGCTCGCGCCGCAGCGTCTCGACCTCAGGAAGCTCAGCCATCGTTCACTCGCTCTCTCGTCCGCTCGACGCCTGCCGACCGGTTGGATGGGGAGAGACGAGGCACAACCACGCCACTCGTGCCGCGGCCTGTTCGGCCTGCTTCTTCGAGCGTCCGCTGCCCTCGCCGTATGTTTGACCGTCGATCGAGACGACCGCACAGAAGTGCTTGTCGTGTTCGAGCCCATCCTCGCTGATGAGGTAGGTCAGCTCGGCTGGGCCCCGATGAGCCACCAGCTCATGCAGCCGGCTCTTCGGATCCTGATCCCCGCCGCCGTCGAGCCGGGCATCGACCAAGCGGAGGACCAACGCCCGCGCCGCCTCCAAGCCGCCATCGAGGTAGACAGCACCGATCAGCGCTTCCATGGCGTCAGCCAGGATGGACGGGCGCTCTCGGCCGCCGGAGCTGTCCTCTCCCTTGCCGAGCAACAACGCCGGCCCGACACCGAGCTCGACGGCCATCTCCGCCAAGGCGACGGCCCGCACGACGGCGGCCCGTGACCGCGAGAGGATCCCCTCACCGGAACGGGGGAACCGGTGGAACACCTCGTCGGTCACGATCAGCCCGAGGACGGCGTCTCCGAGGAACTCCAGCCGCTCGTTCGACAAGAAGTCGGGATGCTCGGCGCACCAGCTTCGGTGCGTCAGGGCGCGGGTGAGCAGGGCGGGATCGGCGAAGTCGTGACCAAGCCGCGACGCGAAAGCGTCCGGAACCGAGTTGGAGATCAGCTCTGGCCCACACGACCGTGGACGTAGTCCACGGCGTCCCGCACGGTCTTGAGATCTTCGAGGTCCTCGTCGTCGAAGTGGAAACCCACCGTGCGCTCGCCCAACTCCTCTTCGAGCGCCTCCACCAGCTCGATCAGGGCCAGCGAATCGGCTTCCAGGTCGTCGGCGAACGAGTCGCCTTCCTTGATGGTCGATGGCTCGATCTCCAAGATGTCGGCCAACCGGTCCCGAACCAGCTCGAAGATCTCCTGGCGGCTCATGGGCCCCTGCTCAACATGGGTCTCGGCGGGCACGACGAACTCCTCGGGAGGCTGCGGAAACGGCGGAACCATACCTCAGCCAGCCTTTGCCCGCTTGTGAATCAGGCGTCGTCATTTGCCGGCGGAAGCGCAGAGTCGGTCAGGCGGGCGGTCCGGCGGCCACCGCGCGGGCCAGGCCGCCCACCAGGTCCCGCTGCACCGCGTCGGCCGCCACTCGCACCGCGTTGACCACCGCCTGGGGCGAGGACGAGCCATGACTGATGATGCAGACCCCGTCCACACCGAGCAACATCGCTCCGCCGGTGTTGTCCGGATCGAGCTGCCCGTACAGGGGCAGCAGCGCAGGCATCAGCGTCTCGGCCGCGGCGCGGGTCGACTCGTCGGTGGCGAACGCCGACAGGATCGCCTCGACCAGGGACCTCATGCCGCCCTCGAGGGTCTTGAGGGCCACGTTGCCGGTGAACCCGTCGGTCACGACCACGTCGATGTCGGCCGACATGAGGTCTCGGCCCTCCACGTTGCCGACGAACGTCCCTCCTGAGCTAGCGGCCCAGGCTCCGTCCGCCAGCAGAGCGTAGGTGTCCTTGACCAGCGGACTGCCCTTGCCCGGCTCCTCGCCGATGGAGAGGAGGCCGACCCTGGGTTCGTCGATCCCGAAGCGCTCCCGGGCCAGAACCACCCCCATCTGGGCGAACTGGACTAGCCACTCGGCCTGGCATTCGGCGTTGGCGCCGGCGTCGAGCAGGACCGTTGGTGTCGGGGCCCCCGGGCAGGGGATCGGCGTGGCGATGGCCGGTCGGGACACGCCCTTGATCCGGCCCATCCGCAGAAGCGCACTGGCCATCGTGGCCCCGGTGTTGCCGGCGCTGACCATGGCCGAAGCCTTGGCATCGCGTACTGCTTCGGCGGCCCGCACCAGCGAGGAGTCCTTCATCGTCCGGACGCTGCGACCAGGATCGGCGGCCATGCCGATGACCTCGGATGCGGGCAGAACCGGGAGGCCGGAGGCGTCACCGATCTCCTCGGGCCGACCCACCAGGACGACCGGGACACCGAGCTCTTCCCGAGCCCGTATGGCCCCGGCGACGATCGCCGCCGGCGCATCGTCCCCACCCATCGCGTCAACCGCGATGGGCAGCATCTTCAGGTCAGCCACGCCCGAACAGCGGCGCGGGGCATCGACGGCACAACGACATCAATCCACGTCGATGGCCTGGCGGCCGCCGTACCAGCCGCAGTTCCCGCACACGACGTGGGGCAACTTGGCCGAGCCGCAACGCGGACAAAGGCTCCGCGCCGGAACATCGAGCGTCCAAGCCGAGGCTCGACGGCTGCGGCTCTTCGACTTCGAGGTCTTCTTCTTGGGGACGGCCATGACGATGATCCCAGCGTGGTACGGCGGATTACGACAGCGGGTCGGTGAACCGCCGAGCGCGAGCGGGACAGCGTAGCGGCAAGCCTCTCGACCAGGCGAAGCCGCCGCCGCGCCGAGCTCCGGCTGGGCGATCTCAGTCGCCGCGGAGCTGGTCCAGGGCGGCCCACCGGGGGTCACGCGGGGGCTCGTCCTCACGGTCGTCACCGGCGTCCGAGCTGACCACGGTGGGAAAGGCCTCAGGGGCAGGACCGGGGCAGGCCTCCGAGCAGAGAGGGGCCAGCGGCAGCGACAGAAGAACCGTCTCACGCAGGACCGGGGCCAGGTCGATGCCATCACCGTGCAGCGGCCACGTCTCGCCCTCGGTGGGGTTGGGTTCGAAGACCTCGCGGACCTCCGAGGACAGGGTGCCCTGGATGTCGGTGAGGCAGCGCCGGCACTCCCCCGACCAAGGCGCGGCGACCGTGGCAGTCATCACCATTCCGTCGGCGATCGATTCGACCACTCCGTCGATGGCGACTTCGGCTCCCTCGGGTACCCGCGAGCCCGACACGGCGAGCCCGCCAGCCTCCATCACCCGATGCACCTCCCGGCGCGTGCCGGGCTGACGTCGGAGCTCATCGACGTGCTCGATCAGGCGCACGTTGACCACGTCGTCTTGGCCTTACTACTACTACTGGTCTTGGTCGAAGAAGCCGCTGTCGTTCGCTTCCGGTCCGGGTGTGGGTTCGGGCCGGGCCAGGCTGGTGGCCTGCAGCTTGTCCCGTCCTGAGCCGACGAGCTTGAGCGTCCGCTCCAGCACGATCTCGAAGCTGGCCAGCTTCTGGTCGCAGAAGTCCTCGCATTCGTGACGCATCCGGCGAGCCTCGGACTCCGCACCCTCGAGGATCCGCCTGGCCCGGTGCTCCGCGGACTTCACCACCTCGGTTCGTTGCACCATGCGTTCGGCCCGGGCTCGGGCGGCTTCGAGGATCTCGTCCCCGTCGACCCGCACCTTGGCCAGGAACTCGCTCCGTTCCTTGAGCAGCCACCGGGCTTCGCGCAGCTCGTCAGGGAAATGCTCGATCGCTTCGTGGAGCAGGTCCAGCACCTCCTCTTTGTTGATCATGGCCGACGAGGAGAGCGGCATCGGGCGAGCGCCTTCGATCAGGTCGGCCACGCGGATCAAGAGGTCCTCGGCGCTCGGTCGGCTCTGGCGGACCGCTCGCTCGGGCTGGATCACCACCCGCCCCCCCGGCGAAACCGGACCGAGGCTTTCTTGTTCGTCGTCATAAGGAGGATCGTCGTTGAAGCTCATCGGTCCCCGATCATGTCAACGGTGGCACAGGTGCTCATGCGCCGAACTTCTCCGCCAGACGCGTCGCCACCGCCGGCGGCACCATCGAGCTCACGTCACCACCGAGGGGCGCGATCTCGCGGATCCACTTCGAAGCCAGGAACGAGTGGGTCGTGGCGGAAGGCAGGAACAGCGTGTGGACTCCCGAGATGGCCAGGTTGATCTGGGCCTGCTGCAGCTCCGATTCGAAGTCCGACACCACGCGGAGGCCCTTGACAATGAAGTCCACTTCGAGCTGGCGGGCCAGGTCGACCACCAGGGTCGAGAAGTTGGTGACGCTGACGTTCGCCAGGTGCCCTACCGACTCGGTGAGGATGGCCTGACGTTCCTCCAGGTCGAACATGCCCTCGGCCTTCTGCGGGTTGCGGATGACCGCCACGATGACCTCGTCGAACAAGTTCGACGCCACCTCGATGAGCTCGAGGTGGCCGTTGTGGACGGGGTCGAAGGACCCCGGGTACAGGACACGGGTCACGGACTGGCTCCGGGCGGGCGAATGAACGTCACCACCGTACCGCCGTACCTCTTGCTCCTCGTGACCGCCAAGCCGCCGTCGGGTTCGACCGCCACCGCGCGATCCGACTCGACGACCGCCACCCCATCGTGGTTCAGGACGTCGGCCACCGCAGCCAGCAGTGACCCCCAGCCCTCGAAGCGGTAGGGGGGGTCGACCATGACGATGTCGAACCGGTCGCCGTTGGCGGCGAACTTGGCCAGCACGTGATCGGCGCTCTGAGCGAGAACCGACCCCCGCTCGACGGCGCCGATGGTGACGAGGTTCTGCTCGATGGCGCGCCGGGCTGCAGGATCGCTGTCGACAAAGGTTGCTCGGGCCGCGCCGCGCGAGAGCGCCTCGATCCCGAGGGCCCCGCTGCCGGCGAAGCAATCGAGCACGGTGGCGCCCTCGAGCACGCCGATGCTGTGCAAGGCGTTGAACACCGCCTCCCGCACCCGGTCGGTGGTCGGTCGCGTGCCAAGCCCGGGTGGCGCTATGAGCACGCGGCCGCGTGCAGTGCCAGCGACCACTCGCATCAGTCTCTGCTCCGCGCTTTCCTGGGACAACGGGCCGCGGAAAGCGCGCGCCCTTGTCCCAGGAAACGCATGGCGCCCACCGGCAGAGTCTTCCATCGGGCCACCAGCGGCGGTACCGTGCCGACATGCCCGGGGACCCCGGCTGGGGGCGTCGTGGTGAGGCCCGTCAGCGAGCGGCGGCCCGTCGCGGGCCACGGTTGATCGGTACGGCGGTCGTCCTGCTGATTCTCGTCAGCACGGCCTCCTTCGGCTACGACCGCCGAAGCGCGGACCTGAGCCGCGGCTGGGTCGCACTGCCCGACGGACGCACGGCGATCCTCGATCCGTCGGGATTTCCGGGTCCTGCCTCGCTGGTGATCCTGGGTCGATCGTCGGTCTCGGTCCGTCCGCTTCCGCCGGTGCTGCGGCGATCCACCTCGATCGAGCCGGCCCGCCGTGCCGAGGGTCTGCGACTCAGCCGGCGCGGCTGGGTCCTGATGCGCTTGGGCCGGCTCGGCCACGACACCTCTGGTGGCCAGATCACCGAGGTGTCTCCGAGCGGCGAGCTGTTGGGCAGCTACCCGCTGTTGCAGTGGCGCAACGCCTCAGTCGTGGGGATCACCGACGACGGCGTCGGCGTGTTCCGCAAGGGCAGCACGTTGTACACCCTCGGGCGACAGAGTGAGGGGGTGCCGTTCCTCGGGCTGAGCCGCCTCGGCGTCAACCATGGCCTCACCAACCTCGCCGGCATGGCGTTGGCCCCGGACGGCCGGCTGGCCGTGCTCGTTGGCCGCGGCTCCGGATCGGCCGGCTACCGCTTGTTCCTCCGCCATCGGGACGGCTCACCCGATCGAGACTTCGCGGTGCCTCGCGGCGATCTGTTCGACACACCAGCAGCTGATCATCGGCGGGCCCCGCGTCCCGCCGTGGGTTTCGACGGCTCCGACGTCATCGTGGCCGGGGATGCGGGTCTGCTGCGTTTTCATCGCGGGCAGGCGCAGGCCCATGTGAAGGTGAGCCGACCGGCCTCTGGTCGACTGCACCTCGCCCCGACGCTGGTGGCCCTGCACGGCCAGAGGTGGGTGATCGGGCGCGATCCTTCGTGGATCCTCGACGCATCAGGCCATCTGCACCAACTCGGGTTCGGGCCATGCCCGAGCGACCGGGCGGTGCGCTCGAGGTGTCCGGCGATGTTCGGCGATCACCGCATCCCCCGGCCGGACCGGGTCCTGCCGCCCGCCGCGGTCGGGATCCTCGGTCTGGTCCTCATCGCTCTGGCCTGGGCGGGCCGGGTGGGAAGGACCGAGGCGGCCGGCGGACGTCTCGGCCTGACCACGGCCGCGTCCGGAGTGACCACGGCGTGGCTGGCGGCCAGCCTGAGCTGGGGATCGATGCACGGCTCAGCACCGTTGGTGCTGCTGCTGGCCATGATCGGGGCGATCCTCGGACCGGCCTTCCCCAAGCGCGGGCGAGAAGAGTGGGCCGGCGCCGAAGCACCCTCGGCGCGCCACTACGAGCCATGGGTGTCCGATCGCATCGCCGGCCGAAGCCCCTCCGCCAGAGCCCGCTTGGAGGTCATCCCGATACCGTCCCGACCGATACCGTCCCGGACGTGACCACGGACAGGTCGGCTCCAGACCCAGAGGCGGTGCGGGTCGTGCGCATCGATCGCGGCGATCGTCGCAACGCGATCAACTCCGAGACCGCCCAACGGCTGCACGACGAGTTCGCCGCGTTCGATGCTGACCTTGATGCAAGAGTGGCGATCCTCACTGGCGACGACGAAGCGTTCTGCGCCGGCGCCGATCTGCGGGATCTGCCTCGCTTGCGCGACAGCGGCCCCTTGGGGCCGACGCGGATGGCGCTGTCGAAGCCTGTGATCGCGGCGATCGAGGGATGGTGCGTAGCGGGCGGGCTGGAACTGGCCGCCTGGTGTGACCTGCGCGTCGCCGGCCGGTCGGCCCGTTTCGGGTGCCTCGAACGCCGCTGGGGCGTACCGCTGATCGACGGGGGGACCGTCCGCCTGCCGCGGATCGTCGGGCTCGGGCGAGCTCTGGACCTCATCCTCACCGGTCGCGAGTTCGACGCTGACGAAGCCGAGCGGATCGGCTTCGTCAACCGCGTCGTGCCGGCTGGATCAGCTCTCGAAACGGCCGTCGACCTGGCCGCAGTGATCGCCGAGTCGCCGTGGAACGCGGTGGTGCACGACCGAGCATCGGCCTATGAAGGGCTTGGGCTCGGCCTCGACGAGGCACTGGCCAACGAGGACACGCACGGCCGTACGGTCATATTCGATCCGGGCTTCCGGGCCGGTGTCGATCGGTTCGGCGATCACCAGAGGGTTCGTCGCGAGGACGGTGCGCGGTGAGTGGCGACTCCGACGACGCGGTCGTTCAGGAGAGCATCGACTGCATCGACTGCGGCGGGACCTGCCACCTCCTGACCCAGCCCGATGACACCGGCCGGTTCTGGCCGGGCGATCTCGTCTCCTACCGCTGCGCGGATTGCGGCGACCGATGGGATCTCATCGTCCCGGACGATCCCGAAGATCTCTGAAGGCCGTAGCGTGAACGTCATGCGGGCGTTGTCGGCTGACCTCCCTGGGTCTGATCTCGTCAGTGTCGGACTTCATGACCTGCGGGACGGCGCCGAGACGGTGGAGGCGCTGCTCGTGTCGATCGGCGCCCCGCGGCTGCGGACCCTCGGTCTCGAGGTGCCGACCACGATCGCCGAGCCGGAACACCGGCTGTACCGGATGTTGGCCGCCGACGATCCGGACGCCGCCCACGGCCGCTACAACGCCCTTGTGCGGCGGCTCGTGAGCTTCGAGCGGGCCGCGGCTTGCGTCGTCTAGCCACAGGCGAACGGATCAGAACTTTCCTGAGCCGCTTGGGAAGGATGTCCACTCAACCGACGACGCTGTACCTCACGGGTGGCGCCACGGCGGTCTTGTTCGGTTGGCGGGAAGCCACCATCGGCATCGACATCAAGCTCGTCCCGGATGACGAGCTCCTTCGAGAGATCCCCCGCCTGAAAGAGGACCTCCAGCTCAAACGTGGAGCTCGCCTCACCCGATCTGTTCCTGCCCGTGCGGCCAGGCTGGGAGGACCGCAGTCCGTGGGAGCTCTCTGAGGGTCCCCTGACGGTCCGGCACTTCGAGCTGGTCGCCCAGGCCCTGGGCAAGATCGAGCGCGGCCACGACCGTGACCTCAGCGACGTGGCCGCGCTCCTCCGCCGAGGGTTGGTCACACCAGCGGCCCTGCGCATCGAGCTGGCGCCCGTCGAACCTGAGCTCTACCGCTTTCCGGCCGTCGATCCGCCTTCCTTACGGCGGGCCGTGAACGACGCAATCGAGCGCTTCGCTCCCGAATGAGGCCCCCCAAGACAGCAGTTGAGGTCAAAGGCCGTTCTTGTGGATGCGCTCAGGCGCGACCTTCAGGATGACCCGCTCGGTGACGATCGGGATCCCATAGTCGGCGCCGGTGTACTTGCGTGAGCAGGCGTCGATGTGGGCTCGGGCCTCCTCGCCGGTCACCTTCTCCACCACTCGACCCCGCACCTCGGCATACTCGTACGGGTTGTCGTGGTTCCAGATGGTGATCGTGACCCGCGGTTCGCGTTCGACGTTGCGGTACTTCTGGCGACCGACCTCGGTGTTGATCAACACGTGCTCGTCGTCGGTGTCGACCCACATGACCTGGGTCTGCGGTTGCCCGTCGGGCATGAGCGTGGTCAGAGCACCGAAGTTCTTCCCGGCGGCGAGCGTCTTGAGGACTGGATCGATGGACATGGTCGAAACGTACCGCCCGTTGCGGGTCAGTGGCGCAGAAGGAACATCAGCAGCAACGTGATCGTCACCGAGATGAGCAGCGAGCTGAGACAGCCCCGCCGATTCGAGAAGAAGAGGAACATGTCGGCGGGCCCGTCGCTGAGTCGGAAAGATCAGAAGCGTTGCGGCCCCGCTGTACCCGGTCAGCTGGTGGCCAGTCGCGAACGCCAGCCGCTTTCGAGGATCACCCGTTCGGGTTGATTCCGCCGCGCTGCGCAGAGGTTATGTCCGGGCGGCTTGGGGAGGGACCGTGCAAGTCGAGCCGCTCCTCACGCGCCATTTGGACCCCTCATGAGGAGCAGAGCATGCGCAAGATGATCGCATCGGCCGCCCTGGCGACGGTGATCACGTTCTCCGGTGCCGCGGCAGCCTCGGCTAACACGGCGACGGCCCACAAGGGTGCCCAGACCCCGACGACCGTGGAAAAGACGGTGACCAAGACCAAGAAGGACAACAGCGGCAAGATCGGGCCTGTCAAGGATTTTGTGTGAGTAGAGGGTCCGTGGTCGTTGTCAGGTGATGCCGAGCCGGTCGGGGAAGTGGATCTCGAAGGCGTTGAGGGCGTGTTTCCATCCCCAGGTGCCGGTGCCCAAGTCGCCGCCCCGCTTGTCGCTGATGTTGCGGGCCCCGAGTCGCAGGAGCTTGAGCGCCGCGTCGTCGGTGGGGAAGTGACCGCGGGTCTTGGTGATCTTGCGGAGCTGGTAGTTGATGCTCTCCACGAGATTGGTCGTGTAGACGACCTTGCGGATCTCCGGTGGGAACCGCAGGAACGGCGTGAACTGCTCCCAGGCTCCCCGCCACACCTTGACGATGCCTGGGTAGCGGTCGCCCCACTCGAGCTCGAAGGTGTCCATGGCATCGGCGGCCTCCTCGACGGTCGCTGCGGTGTAGATGGGTCGCAGCGCCGCGGTGATCCCTCGGCGGTCCTTCCAGCTGGCGAAGCGCAGCGACGCCCGGATGAGGTGGATGACACAGGTCTGCACGAGCGCCTTGGGCCAGGTCGCCTCGATGGCGTCGGGGAGGCCCTTGAGGCCGTCACAGCACACGATCAACACGTCGGCGAGGCCCCGGTTGCGTAGCTCGGTGAGCACCGACAGCCAGAACTTGGCGCCCTCGCCGCCGTCGCCGAGCCACACGCCCAGCACGTGCTTGCGGCCCTCCACGTCGACGCCGACGCCCAGGTAGGCGGCCCGGTTCACCACCGTGCCCCCGGTGCGGACCTTCACCACCAGAGCGTCGATGTAGAGGATCGGGTACACGGCGTCGAGGGGTCGGTGCTGCCACTCGTTGAGCTCGTCGAGGATCCCGTCGGTGACCTTGGAGATCAACGCTGGGGACACCTCCACGCCGTACATGCGGGCCAGCTCGCGGCGGATGTCACGGGTCGACAGGCCCCTCGCGTAGAGGTGCACGATGTTGGCGTTGAACCCCTCGAGGCGGCGGGCGTGCTTGGGGACGAGCTGGGGGTCGAAGGTGCCGTTGCGGTCCCTCGGGACGTCGAGGTCAACGGCGCCGATGTCGGTCAGCACCGTCTTCGCTGACGTGCCGTTGCGGTTGTTGCCCGACCCGCGCCCGGTGGCGTCGCCGGGCTCATAGCCGAGATGATCGCTCAGCTCTTCGCTCAGGCCCCGCTCCAAGAGCCGCTTGGTCAACTCAGCCAGCACGCCGTCGGGCCCCAACAGCTCGAGGCCGCCGGCGTCGACGTTGGCCATGACCGCGTCGATGACCTCGTCGGTCACCGCCGCGCCCGGATCCAGCTTCGGTGTCGTCGTGTTCTCTTCGGTGATGGTCACAGTGTGGTCCTCCTCAGCGACCAGCCCTACCGGGCCAGGCCGCTCTCGTGGTGGACCCTCCGCTCACACAAACCCTTGTAC
>JAABUN010000970.1_pt1 | contig 68801 bp, 48 predicted proteins | sample 5559311 | NCBI WGS metagenome assembly JAABUN01 (sample SAMN10711877, study PRJNA513370) | rock metagenome | isolation source: Antarctica rocks | place: Antarctica: Victoria Land, Siegfried Peak sud | reverse complement strand
GGCCTTTCAATAGAGCAGGGCAATGATAAGTAATTATGCTCATACACCTGCTCTTACGTTAGCTTCGGAAATCATTTTTGTGGGCAAAAAAGGAGGGATGACGTACAACGAAAAAATAAACGAATCCCCTTCATAAAACAACAATTTCCCGCCTCTTGATAATCAATACTTTTCTATTTCGTTTTTCTAATTGTCGTTGCGCCAATAAGATTTTTGCTTACTTCCACGTAATCCCTCCTTTCTTCCATAAATCACTAAAGGGCTTACAATTTTTACCATTTCTTCCTTCCGTACAAGTAACAGGATGCTGCTATGCGAATTGCAGTACAGGTGAAAGGATTAAACCCTTTGGCTTTGCTCTGCGTAAATTGCTACGGTCAGTTCAATTAATAATAAAAAGTTGAACTGAGCGTAGCAACGATGATGCTATGAAATACTAATGCCGGTACCCTAAAATATATCTGACATCTTTCTCTCTTCCCCCTTTAGGGCTGGGGCTTCTCGTTTTTAGCGTACCATTCTGCAAAAGATTCCTTCGGCCCTTCTGGCATTTCCCGTTGCTTATACCAGGGGTTAAACCTATTATTTACCACAAAAGGGATGTTATGTAAAAACCATCTTCCAGCTTTACCTGCAGTTGTAAATGTACCAGGTGAAGATAAGGTCCAAGCCATAGCTTTCATGCCCAGCGCTTTTGTGTTGGCGGCATAACCTTCTTTAACTATTACCTGCCGCCATTTATAGAGTTGTTCGTGAATATTAATTTTTACGGGGCAAACATTCGAACACGACCCGCACAGGGTAGAAGCATATGGAAGATCTGCATGCTTCTTCATATCGAGGTTAGGTGCCAGGATAGCCCCAATAGGACCGCTTATTGTGTTGTGATAACTTAGGCCCCCGCTTTTTCTGTAAACAGGGCAGGTATTCATACAGGCACCACACTTAATACATTTTAGAGAATCTCTAAAATCAGGTCGTCCAAGCTGGCGGGTTCTTCCTGCATCAACTAATATCAAATGCATCTCCTGCCCTTCGCGTGGTTTTTTATAGTGGCTTGAATAAATGGTTATTGGCTGGCCGGTTGCGCTTCGTGAAAGCAATCTTAAAAATATACCAAGATGTTTTTTTTGAGGTATTATTTTTTCGAGACCCATCGAAGCAATTTGCACTTCTGATAAATGAGCGCCCATGTCTGCATTGCCTTCGTTTGTGCATACTACAAATTCACCGGTGTCTGCAACAGCAAAGTTTACGCCTGTTAGTGCCGCACGCCGCGAATTAAATATATTCCGCAAATGTTTACGGGCAACACGTGTTAGTAATGTTGGATCGGATAAGCCCTTTTCAGTACCCAAATGTTCATGAAACAACTCTCCTATTTCCTCTTTTCTTTTATGGATACAGGGAAGGACGATATGGCTCGGGGGTTCGTTATCTATCTGCTGTATATATTCTCCAAGGTCAGAATTAACCACTTCAATTCCACGCTCTTCAAGGTATTCATTTAACTGGCATTCTTCGGTAAGCATAGATTTACTCTTAACCATTTGGTTAATCTCCTTTGCTTTTAATATCGAATATACTATTGCATTATGCTCTTCTGCATTTGCAGCCCAATGCACTTTGACTCCATTCTTTATAAGATTGGCTTCAAACTGTAGCAGGTAATCATGGAGATTTGAAATAACGTTGCTTTTAATTTTAGACGCTGCTTCCCGCAGTTGCTCCCACTCTGGTATTTGCTTTGAAGCTATGTCCCGCTTTTCCCTGATATACCAAAGAGCCCCATCATGCCAGTCTACACGCTCCTCGTCTTTAATAAAGACTTCCGCCAAGGCTGCATGATCTTTTTCGCTTTGCTTCATAATGTTGAGTTTAATATTTCTGCTATGTGTACTACTTTAACCTTGCTCTTTTTCCGGTGAAGAATACCTTCAAGATGCATAAGGCATGAAAGGTCAGAAGATGTAATGTATTCCGCACCATTTTTTGTATGGTCTGTTACCCTGTCTTTTCCCATTTTTACTGATACGGCTTCTTCGGCAACACAAAAAGTTCCACCGAAGCCACAGCATTCATCCTGGCGGTCTAACGTAATTTGTTCCAATCCCTGCACCATATTTAAAAGGTGTTGAGGCTTTGAAAATGCAGGAGCATTAAGTTCACTCATCTGGGATAAATGAAGTCCGCGTAAACCATGACAGCTATGATGTATTCCAACCTTATGAGGGAATACTGCATCCAGTTTCTCTACTTTAAGTATATCCGTTAAAAACTCTACCAGTTCATACACTTTCGTCCGGATAATCGCAGCCTGCTCTTCATTTTTATCGGAATGAAGATGATCTTTTACATGCAACACACAACTGGCTGAAGGAGCGACGATATAATCAAACCCTGAAAAATTTTCTATAAAAAGATCGTTGCATCCCTGAGAAAGATGTTCGAAACCTGAGTTGGCCATTGGTTGTCCGCAACAGGTTTGCTTTAGGGGATAAACAACATCTGTCCCTAATTTTTTCAGCAATTGCAGTGTAGCTTTCGCTGCTTCAGGATAAAACTGGTTTACGTAACAAGGTATAAAAAGTCCGACGGTCATATGGCGAGTCTTTATTAATTTTTAGAGAGGTAATAATACGCTTAATTCTAATCTCACTAGTACTCAATTTATTTATTTAGAAATACTAAAAATCAATAGCACTATTATTCCTTCAATAAACAGGAGGAACAAAAACTTTTTTTATCGAATAACCTTTGTTCCTTTCTTCAGTAATTCACTGAATCTTACTGTAAATTTTCATAGCATCTACCTGAATCTACTTGCCTTTATAGCTAATTTAAGGATTGAAAAGGCACTAACACAAATCATAAACATGTCTTTTTGTTTTATGTTGTTATAGCAATCCTCCTATTCTTCCTGTTGAGAAAGAACACAATTAGAACAATTACTACCAATGCAATGGCTAACACCAGCATATAATCTAAGTTCTCCCATTCACGTTTCAGATTTTCTCTTCGTTGTTTATGTCTATAAACCTGATCTTATTTTTACCACTATTTTTTTCACAACATCATACCCTTCTAATTTTAAATTTGGACGATGAGCATCCGTAGGGAACAAAATGAAAATCGTTTCTGTATCCCCAACATAATATTGGCCTTCTGCTGTATAGAAACCTATATCTCTTACCGGGTCATAAGCAGTTACAACAGTAGCTGAAGAAAAAGGTGCCACTCCAATCTTCTCTTTTCCTTTAATCATTAAATGAATATCGCTGTAATTTCTATGTGCTTCAAACAATGTTTTATCTAAATCTTTTAATGGCCCTTCGGTAACTGTGGCAAAAACGTTTTCACCATCAATAAGGTGCTTACCAGGGGTAAGACTGGCAAGATTAGTTTCCTTTAAATAAGAAAATCCTATATCCCACCTTTTTTGGTTGTTCTGGTATTGTTTTGCAAATTCCTTCTGGTCTATAGATTTGTGAGGCGTGACTTTTAAACCGCCTAACCACTTCTTACTTCTAAACCATTTAGCAGCTTTAGGACTACCTGATGTGAACCCTTCGTTTGAGGCAGTTTGAGTCAGGGAACAATCTGTTAAACAAAATGCCAGCGTTAGCAGTGTCGCTACTTTAATAATTTTTATATAATGAAACTTCATACAATTCAAGGATAAAATTTTTACCGTTATTAAAAATCGATATTAGAACAATTCAAGAATTCTCATCCTATCCTATTTTTAAAATTTATAAAGGAGAATTCCATAACCAACACCGGCAGGGTCATTAGTATTAGCAGATTGAAAGGCCATATATTTTCCATCTGTAGATACCACGGGGTTAGAAGCCTTCCCACCTTCATAATCGTTAAAGTTAGTAAGGCGTACATAATCTTTTCCTGTTCCATCAAGTTTAAGTTTCCAAATATCAATATCCCAGGGACCACGCCTGCCACCGAGCCAATCGCATTGCCTGTCCGCTTCAACCAGTGTGTATTTTCCTCCTGGAAAAATACCTTCACATTCATTGTATGTTTCAGGTTTTTTTGAATGGTTTGTTATACTCCCTGTTTTAAGATCTATTGTCATTACAGAAGCCATATGATTAGGTTCATAACAAACAAAAGTCATTTTTGTATCATTGTCAAAAAAATCGGCGGCTTCTAAGGTACAGTTCTTGTCTGGGCTTTCGTGGACTGTCTTAAGGTTCAGTAATTTTGGCGTGCCTCCTGAAATATCCAGGTCAGCAACTACCAGCCTCGATGCTCCTTCCGGAATTTCCGGCACCTGCGCATGCACCTGGGAAAAGGAAATTTTCATACTGTTCTTAGAAATTGCCATACCCTCGCTCATTTTTATCCCAAACTTTACCGGTTTAGAGCCTTTTTCTTTGCTCAGAAACCAAAGTTCATTATCCCTTGACCTGCTGATATTGATATTTTCGAATCTTTCAGGCCCTATAAGTACGTAATCTCCCGTAACAAGATGCATAACCCGAAGAAAAGCACCACCTGGTACATTACAGGTTAAACATCTTATTATACCGGTTGCTATGTCGTAAACCATTGCGTCACCAAAACTTTTTGCCATGAAAGCAATACGTTTATTATCAGGGGAAAAATCAGCACGTTCTCCAAAGTGAGTAACGAGCTTGATATTGGCTGGTAAATTATCAAGAGGGTTACCCGACTTTCTTTGTTTCTGTTGCGCAAAAGTCAAAAAAGGCATAATAAACATAAGGACTGCGGTGATAGATCTCATAAGTGTAACATTTTATTGATTGATAGAAAACTTTTTGATTTATTAATAATAATCCTTCTCTTACATTATTTAATTATTTTATTGTACCCTAAATTATCCTTCTATTCCAAACAAAAACTTTGTTTTAAAAAATGAATTTTTTGTTTCAAAATTTGGGTGAGCTATCATTGCATAACCCATATGAACACCTGAAACAATCGTTTACTTTTTAAATTTTTTGTTATTAGTTGCCTTTTCAAATTCCTCTAAATTTAAGATGTATATGCCGTGCCCGATCCCTGCCATCTCATCACAACGGGCTACCATAAAAGCCATGAATTTCCCGTCATTGCTAACTACGGGGTTAGTCGCCTTAAATTTACCCCCTTCATTAAAGTAGGTAATTCGCTCCCATGATGAGCTATTGTCCAGCTTTAATTTATACAAATCAATATTCCTCGCAGTGCTCTCTGTAGTACGATGCCTGCTGCTTTCTACTAAAGTATACTGGCCATCAGGAAAAATTCCCTCAGGTTCATTATACGAACCGGGTGATTTTGAATAATTAACTAACTTACCTGTTTTCATATTAAGCCCGAACACCTCTGTACTGTTATTACCTACTCCGTGCCCACTGGATTGTACTGTAAGTTCATCTTCATTACCAGGTCTGAAATTCTGGGGTTCCAGCACCGCATCTTTCACTTCGTCCTTTGAATTATCTAATACTACCCTTTGGTTCTTTAGCTTTGGATTTCCCGAGGAATAATCAATATCACCGACCCATATCTGCCAATACCTTTTTTCGTTAGGGTAAGAACCATGATGCTCTGCCCAGGCTATTTTCAGCTGTGTTCTTGACACAGCAGGGCCTTCCCATACATACTCGCCTAAACGTACAGGAGGACTTTTCAAAGTTTTATCCAGTATCCATAGTTCGGAAAGTTTAAACCTGGCTTCCTGCCAGTTTTCGGAAGGAAAAGTTTTGGGACCAATAAGTGCTATATCCCCATTACTCAGGTATAAGGCTCTTAAATAACCGCCATGATAATAATGGTGCGTTAAGGGACGTACTTCCTTAGTTGCTACATCCATTTCATATACATCTCCAAAGGATCTTGCAACAAATAAAAACTTTTTCCCATCGGGGGACCAATCAGGCCTTTCTCCAAAGTAATTCATCCGTTTAATATATGATGGGAATTTAATGTCCGTCCATTCATTCTGTATTCCCTGCTGAGCATTTAACAAACCGCTAATAAAGTAAAAAGTTGAAAGCAAAACCAGTCTTACAGCAGCTTTTTTGCACTGGAATAAAAAGCGGGTGACAAGAACAAGTGTTATAAGGGTTTTTTTCATATTGAAATATTTTTTTGCTTCAGGAGCAAGCCTCTCTGTTACCTGATTAACTTTGTGATTATGTAAGGGGTTTCCTTGTTTAGATCCGGATAAATTCTTCCATTGCTTTTATTATCCATTACCTGTAAGTAATACATAAAATCCCATTTGGGGTTTATCTGACTCGCAGGAACAATAACCTGGTAAGTGCCTTTTTCCCCGTTGGCGACCAATGGCAAGGTTTGGTAATCCTGTTCCTGGTTAACGCTTCGGCAGCGGAGGCGAACCCATTTCACTCCTGCAGGTGCGCTGACCTTTACTTTGATCGTAAGCGGTTCTCCAACTGGAACACTGGTAACAGGTTCATGAATAATTTTCAATAATTTGTCATAATTCACATCAGGCAGAACTGTATAATGAGGGGCTGGCTTTACGGGACCAGTTGGTTTGAAAGTTTTCCTTTTTTGTTCAAGATTCAAAAGCTCTTTCTCTAAAGAATCAAGTTCATCTTTCCAGTTTCCGCATAGGTTGGCTACACGAACTCCCATCATTAAGTCATCTGCATAAACATCTCCCGCTGCAGCTACAATTTGCCGCCACGCCTCAATTGCATTTTGTTCATAAGCAATTGCATCATTTAGTGCAGATATGTCGTTTGTTTGTTCGAACAGCGAATAACTTACAGCCGCCGGTATCCGCCTGGAATGGTAAAGAGCAAGATTTGATAAAATTTTAAGGTCAGTGATCGTTGAATTAAATTCTTTGTTCCTGTTATTCCCAATAGCTTTTTCAGCCTCCTCAGTTAAATGATTAATATCAGCAGAAGTTTTTTGAAACCAGAGGCTGTTTGTTGATGGCCGCACTTTGGCTGTTTCACCACCTTCTAATAGTATTTTGGCTTCTTCACTGAAATTACAAAACTGCTGAAGGTCTGTTAGTTGGGCTCTTGCAAAAGAAGGAAGATCTCCCAGGTGCTGTTTTTCTGCCCACCCCCTGGTTGTAGGAAAGCTGCTGTAAGGATAAGAAGAAGAAATGATGCGAGGCAAAACCATACTGGCCTTATGGAGCGCCTTTTCAACAAAGGGTGCAGCTTTTTTGCCAAACCTATGTTCAAACTCTTTTTTCCAAACCTCGGAGGATGTTTCAGGATTATAACCTATGCGGCCAAATGTTTGAAAAAAATGCCAATATCTTTCAAACTCCCAGTCGTAATAGCGATATGGAGGTTTCAATAAATCGAAGGGCTCAGCATCATGTGGTTGCGCCTCCATTTTTGTAGCAAGAGGCTCATTCACTTCATAACCATCACCATCATACAAGTGGGTAGTTTCAGAGAAGCGACGAACATATTCGGGATCACCCCATAAAAGTATTCGTGATGTGCCGCCATTCCATAATCTCCATAGCATTTTGTATCGTTGGGGATAACGTAACATGTCACTGTAGCTGTGCCTGCGGGGGCTTTTATCCGGGTTAATGCTCGTGGGATGAAAAGGTAGTCCCATTTGCTCCATCCAGTATTTTGTAGTAATCCTGAATGGCACACCTATATCGATGGCGCTTTTAATTACTGATTCCGGTAACTCTTTTGCCCGAAGATCAAGACGCAAATTGGGGACAGTTGTTTTTAACATCTTAAAAACATCAGACCAAAAACCCTCCTGTTCATCTTCTTTTAATCCCGATTCATTATGCATTCTGAATTGAATTGCATCGAGATTAGGAACCACTTTAACAAATTTTGCAAGGGCAGTTTTATTGTAACTGGTGAGATTATCAGAATTTACCCCCCAAACAAGACCACGAACCGGTTTATCAGGGGCATCTTTTGCTCCCGGTATGCCTCCACCCTGAACACCACCTCTGTAAATGTGATCCCAAATACCAACCGTAAAACGAATGCCTCGTTCATGACACATGTCAATTAATCGATTAATGGCATTGAGGTTGCGTTCCTGCTCGGCTGCAGTAAGTCCAACCATTTTAACGTCAGGAAAACCTTTAACACTAAAAAAGTAAGGATAACAGGGAGCCAGGAAACCTCCATTTTCGTATCCAAAAATTACAACCAGAGAATTAAACCTGTTTTTTGCCAGCATATCAAGGTACCTTGCCCAATATGCCTGGTCATAAAACCTGCTTTCCCAATAGGCACGGTTCATGGTGTAAATAGAAACTGCCCGTTCTCTTACATCTGGTTTCTCTGTAATTTCTTTCACTTCAGACATAGGAAATTTCGGATCAGTACTCCAGCTAACCCTATCGGCTACGTCTAAAAGTCCATACATTAACCCCCTATCATCAAAACCACTGATTACCCAAACACGCTTCTTTTGAAAATCGGTCTTCCAGATAGTGAGAGCTTCAGCTATTTCGGGAAGGGAGCGATTAGCAGCTTGTAACAAATGTGCAGCTTCGCCCTTTCCGGTTGACAAACCTGCTACAATAACCAGCTTACCTTTAGCTTCGGTAATAGCATCAACTTTTTCAAATCGGATTTTTTTTGCCTTTAATGCACCTGTTAGTTTACTTAAGCCATTGTTAACTGAAATACCGGGAGTTTTGTCGGTAACAATAGATATCACAGGAGTCTCTGCAGCTCCATAAACATTTGAGTTTATTATCAGAAGTAATAATACAAAATTGCAAATTGAACATTTTATAAAACAAAGTATTTTTTTCATAATATAGTAATTTACTAATTTGATATTTTTTTATTTCAAATTGTTACTTAAAAACTGTTACTTAATATAATAGGCAGTTATTAATAACAGAAAAGATAAGTAATGACTGAGAATTTAAGAACAGGGATTTAATACACCATCTTTTGCAATTCCTGGCAATGTCAACATCCTTAGCAACTTCCGGCCTCAAGTTTTTCCAATGAAAACTATCTTTACGTGATTGGTCGTCGTTATCAATTATATCTGGTTCACTATACACCAATAGCATTCGTTAGATATTGGGCAGCTTATATCATTACTACATCCCAGAAGCTTAAGGTAATTCTATTTCCTTTGCGTCTGATTGAGTATGCCTCGTTAGCCAGGTTCAAGCTACCGACTGCAAGACTTAACATATAATCAGCATCTTCTTCTTCAAGCAAATAGCCTCGGTCTACAAGAGATTTTTCCCGCTTTTCCGCAGCATATACTACTTGAGGGTAAGGATTTACTTATACAGTAAAATAACCTTTTGTGAAATAGCTAAATGAGCAAATCCGATAAAAGAAATGGTAATAAATAATATTTTAATCATTAGAAAATTATTTAATTAAAGAGATCCGAAACTCCCCTCACTTACCTTGATTAAAGTTCGTATTCCGTGCAATTTCCAGGTCCTTTGCTACTTCTGGCCGTAGTATTTCCCAGTGAAAACGTAGCTTATCATTTTGTTCACTGTAATGTGTTAATGGCATATCATTATATATCGGCCGGGTTATGCTAACTACCACATCCCAAAAGCGGAGTGCCTCTTCAAGGTGCTTCACAGCATTCTGCTTATTTTCTTCTCCACCCTTTAAACGATAGGTTTGCAAAGCCACTGCCCCTTTCATCTTTTGGGCAAAATATAATCCCAGATTTGCCCATGCTTTCACATCAGCCACCTCGTACATCAACGAATTATTATCTGATGTTTTAATATTTTTTACTAAACCTAAAGCTTGATTACAATCCTTTTCAAGCATTTTGGCAAGAATAGGTGGGGTAATTTTATCTTTAGGAATGGTACCACCTGATGAAAGTGTTTTTACATAGTCAGTAACAGAGACATAATCAGGATCAGTTGCCGGTTGATTGATTTGTCTGTCCACCGAAATAAAGTCCATGCTTTTATTATTTAGCGCCATAAACCCTTCGCTGTAAAGCGTAAAATCCCAGGTAAAATTAAATGAGGAAGCTAATCGTAATGGTGTAGTTCCAGCAAGAGCATATGCGTCAAGTAACACATCCGCTTGCTTTCCATAACGTCTGATAAATTCTGCTCTAAATACATTATCGGGAGTAGCAGGATTATAAAGTAACCTGCCCCACTGCTTATAAAATAGCCATTGCCGTTGAAAAGCATATTTCCAGTCAACAGGAGCTTTAATTTTAGTAAAATAATCCTTAGCGGGAATATAGCATTCGGATCCAACAAAATAGCCTCCCACATAACTTTTGGCATTAGTAGCAATGTGTTCGCGGATAAAACCTGGTACTCCCCAGCGCAGACAAAAGAAATCTTCATTGCGGGCCATCCACGCAATTTTGTAATTTTTAGGTTCCGGTTTAAAATAAGTATCATTCAACTTACCTCCATGCACTTTTATTAATTTTGGCGAAGAAAAAGCATGAGACCAGTTGAATTTTATTTCTGCCCAGATAGGACCATCTAAAAAATTTAGTTCTTCCATGGCTTTCCTGGTTAATTCTTCGGTATCAACACTGGTAGATCCACCCAGGGCTAAATTGGCTGAAAGAGGAACCCTATGAATAAGTTTAGACTTCCGGTTTGCAAGACGCATACCTTCTATAATAGTTTCTTTAAACCACTCCTGACGTTGTTGAGGAGTCATACCCCACATACTCTCGCCGTGCGTAAATCCAATTCCAGAAAGATCCGGGTATTCCTCCAGCACTTGAGTTACACATTCCCGTGTATAACGTTTAATAATCTCTGAAGTATCACCTGTTGAATGTAATTTATGATCCAGGTTATCCATCGCTACATTGTGTGCTTTTGAAAATTCAGGAGTTACATATATATTCCAGTTTACAATGTAGGTATCAATGCCGCGCTCCTTAGCCATTCGAAAAAGGCCCTGATAAAAATCTTTCCATTCTGCCATTTCCTTGTCACTAAAAGGACTGGCTTCCGGGAAGTTCTTCGGTTTGATCATAAAAGTAAAAGGATGCAAATTCCATAACGTTAGCGAATTGAACCGGTTTTCCGTCATCATATCCAAAAATGCTTTCCAGAAATTTAAGTCACGACAGGTTTCTGTATGCTGGTCGAGCGCCTGACTATGCCTGTAGCTATCCCAGGGTAAATTGAACTTAATCGCCCTGAAGGGTAAATTAGCACGCTCACTCCTGCCTTTTATTGCTGTAATAGGAATACCATTACGTAAGTCTTCGACAAGGGAAAGGCTGCCGTAGATAAGGCCTCTTTCGTCACCACCATAAATAGTAATCTTTTTCCCTTCCGGTAAGATTGAATATGCCTCACTTTCTAGTTTATCGGCATTTACAGAAAGGTGTATTACATAATCAGATGGTGTTTTATTAACTAAGTATCCGCGCTCCAAAAGAGATTTTTCTAACATTTGGGCAGCATATCTTGTTTGAGGTAAAGATTTATCATACTGCAAGCCAACTCTTTGAGAAAAGGTTAAATGAGCAAGCCCGATAAAAACAATAATAAATAGTATTCTTTTCATTAAAGATTATTTAAATAAATGAAGAGATCCGAAGCTTCCTATCCAATTTACCTGGATTAACCGTGGCATCCTGGAGAGTTTCACCTCATCCGTTCATTGGATTTTACAGACAAAATCTATTTTGCTTCCTGCACTTTATTCGCCTTGTCCGACTTTCTAAATTTTTTTACATCAAATAAGTATAAACCACAACCTACCCCTGCGCCTGAATTGGCTTGTGCACCCTGGAAGGCAATAAAATTTGCATCATCACGTACAACGGGATTACTGGATCTGTATCCTTTTACATTGCTAAAAAAAGTTAGTCTTTTAACGTTTTTGCCTGTTCCGTCAAGTTTCAGTTTATAAATATCAATGGTACTGATTCCTTTGGTAGGTTCGTGCCTGTCAGATTCAAAGAGTGTATATTCACCATCCGGGAATATTCCTTCGGGTTCATCATACAGGTCAGCGGCTTTTGTATGGTTAATAATTTTACCTGTAACGAGGTTAATGCTAAAGACTTCACTTCTAAAACTGCCATTTCTTTTATATTGCGAAAAAATTAACTCATTTTCGTTCTTAGGATTCCAGTTTTGCGATTCAATTATATCTTCATATTTAAGATCGTCATCGGCAACAACGTTTTTATTGTCTACCGCCAATTTTTTATTAATGATTTTAGGTTGTCCATTGGAGTAAGCAATTTCTCCAGCAAAGATTTGTTTTTGCCCAGGCAATGTCCAGGCAATTTTCATAGTTTTTCTTGAAACAGCAGGACCTTCATCTAATTCCTCCCCCTCTATATTTTTAGGAGGAGATTTAAACTCTCTATCCTGAACCTGGAAATACAACTTATGCCTTTCGGCTCCACAACCAAACAATAAATCACCATTAGCCAAACAAAGCACCCTGTAATAGCCATGCCCTTGTGGACGGTCTTCCGGTTCAGTGATTTGCCTGGCTTTCTTTTTTTTTATATCTACCGTCCAAACTTCGCCACCAGCTTTGTCAACAAAATACACTTTCTTACCATCGAGCGACCATTCAGCACGCTCGCCGAAATTCGTGAGAGACGTAATATGTGCAGGTAATTTATCTTTAGGAAAGCATCCTTGTACTTGAGCTTCATAATTTAAAAATACCACGCTAAAACTTGTAAAAAGCAGGGAAATAAAAGGACTGTTCTTCATAATGGTTAGGATCAAAACAGGTGATATAAAAATATTAGTTCTATGTGTGGCGCACAACGAAGTACGGCTGGTTCGCCAAATCTTTATCGAATCCTGGATACAACCAGGCAGCTTCAGGTCCTTCCTTGAGTTCAAAATAATATTGCAGTGGATAGGAAGAATTGGTATAGTTCGCCGGAATGGTTGCTTGGTAACGTTTTTCCACCACCTGCATCTCTACCGTTTCATATCGTTCGGCCTGATTTACATGTCGGTAATATAAATGTGCTGACTTAGGCATTTTCTCCACGGACAGTTCAATATTTACGTTTTGCCCTTTACCAAATTTATCTGGCGGGATATGATGGCAAGGTGCAAATACGCGGTGCGGCCGTCCCAAAGCTTCCCGGATAGCTAATCCAATGTTGTCTGGCTGGCCAACAGTACTCCTTTTGGCTTGCTCCAGCTTTTTGACCATGGCTGCAATGTCCTCATCAATAGCAGGTAATCTGTCAAGCCAGTGGCCCCGCAGAAAGGGTAATTCTCCAGTGGTAATATCAGCCTTATAGACGTTTGAGGCACGGGTAGCCACCTGAGACCAAAAGTCACGTGCTTTGCGATATGCTTTTAATGCTTCTGCCAGCGCAATATTATCCCCACTTTGTTCAAAAATTGCATAGAGAACGCCGGAACGAAACTTAGCTGCGAAAAACCGTCCCAAACCAGCTTGAATAAACACATCAATAGCCATGCGGCGAAATTCAGGTCTCTTTCTGCCTTCAGCCTGAGCTTCTGCCTTTGCCAAATATTTGATTGCTTTATCAGCATAGTCTTCTATCCATTGTGCGGCTTCAATAGGCGTGTACTTTCCGCTGCGTTCACCCTTTAGCAATTCACTGACAAAATCATTAATCCTCAGGAACAGTTGCGGATCAAGTGGACTGACATTGCCAAACACTTTAGGTGACGGCGTGTCATAGAGTTGTTTATCATTCTTTTCATTCGATTTCACAATTGGCTGGTTTGTGTACATCTCCGGCCAATAGGTGTTGTTTCCTGCTGAAGGGTCATGAACAGTCAAAACAATGGGAAGAATACGTGTGGCGTTTGCCAGGGCCAATTCCGTCGCGGTTGCTCCAGCACCGAACTCCTTACGCAGATAACGATGCCAGACATCTGGCTCAGAATCGGGATTGTAGAGCAATCTTCCAAAGACTCTGTAACTATAAAGATACTTTTGCCAGTCCCATCGAGGGTTTAATGACGAATCTGAATAACCACAACGACCACCTGCAATACCAGATCCTCTGCGACCCTTAAACGAGAGCGGTTCCATAAGTTCTGCACCTGCACTCCCACAGAAACTGAATGATTTGGCGTGTGAGGAAGCGGTCAAAGGATCACCCGACAACAGAACGCGTTGCGTTCCTGGCCAGATGCGGTGCAGGACTCCATAAGGTTTGTCTCCCTTTAAAAGGTCACCATACCCGTAACGCATAAAACTACGTGATCCTGAACTCAACTTGGTCATAGCAGATGTTTTGGCGCCTGGTTTCGGGATTTCAAGTGCACGTATGTCGGCTTGATGATATGGCATTCCAATATGTTCAGCCCAGTATTTGGGAGAGATGTTGACTGGCACTCCGGTAGCTATTGCTGAATTGATCATGTTGTGGTCTATACCCTTCGCATGCATATCGATCTCTACCTTCCGGCCACATGTAGCAACACCGTCAAATATTGTCTTCCAAAAATCGTAGCTACCCTCGTTTACTCCGCTCTCTGCATGAATGCGAAAGGTTATGCCACTGATGGAGGGGCAAGCTTTTAAAAGTTCACGCACTGCATCGCGACTATATGCAGCGTGAGTTTCAGGTGTTAGGCCCTCTATAGTGTAATTAGGGTTAGGACTGTTAAGCCATTTATATCCGTGCATCCAGAGGCCCAACTGAAATTGAATACATCGAGCTACAGTCTCATCGCTTATAAATTTCAGCATTTCGAGATTTTTATCTCGTTCTATATCCAGCAATTGCGGTACCCGGACATTGTAGCCCGGAACAGATAAAAGGAATGGATAGGTAAAAAGGAAATATGCGTCAGTTACATTTTGGAGCCAATCGTACCCGATTCCGAAACTCAGATTGAAGCGATTAAAACGTTGAGTAGCCAGCATAGTGAGATATTGTGGCCACATCTCACGGTCGTTGTACCATGGCTTATCTTCGATATCGCTAACGAAGAGTCTGTTAATGCTGCGAATAATATTAGCAGGTCGTTCAACGATAGGTTTTTGAATATTCAGGGAGTCTAAAGGTCGGGGTGAGTTGAGGACACGGTCTGTAAGTTCAAGCAGTGCATAAATAAGCCCACGCTCGTCATTACCACAGGCTAACAAGACTTGTTTACCAGTTGATTTAACTGGCACTAAACCTAAGGCTTCAGACACTGAAGGAATTCTTATTCCTTTTTCCTGCAGTAGTTGTTCCGTCGTTGAAGAAGCCGTGGATGCTATTAAAATACACAAAATTCCCAAAGGGGCCTGTTCCAGCCGTTCAAATCTGCGTACGATAATCCCAAAGGAAGCTAGTGATTGCTCTAACTCCTTAGTTGCCCACAGCACAGCAGGTGAACCGGCTATGGAGTCTTTGGGATCTAAAACAATGGAAACTCCTTCTGCTTTAAAATTACCAAAACCTGCAAAGGGTACACCTAAGGTAGAAATTCCGGCAATTTTCAAAAAGTGTCGTCGGTTAACACTATTCGCTTCACCTGTATCGTTTAGCTGCATTTATATTCTTTTGTAACAATTCCCTGTTATATATTAATTCCTGATATCCTGAAATAATAGTTGTTATAAAACATACTACTTTCAATTTTTCATTTATAACTACTAAAATTGTTTATTGAAAAACTTAATATCCAGGATTTTGAGAAAATATGGACGGATCATTTACTACTTCTATTTGGCTTCGAGGTATAGGAAAAACAGTCATGTGAGGCTTCATGCCGCGGGATTGCATAACTTCAAGCGCACGGCCCGTTCTTACCAAATCAAACCATCTGTGACCCTCTAAATACAGTTCAAATCTTCTTTCCAAATACACTTTTTCACGTGCCTCTGCTTGTGTCAGATTTAAATACTCTGCTAAACCAGCCCTTTTGCGGACCTGGTTTAAATAAACAAGCGCTTCATTAGTTTTACCATTTTCATTTAATACCTCTGCATACATCAATAAAACATCGGCATACCGTATCACTTTCCAGTTTGCCCTGCTGTCGTTATTAATGGATAACGATGTCATATATTTTTTTGTAAATCCAGTTATCCCACCTACTATGGGTACAAAATTCCCATTTTGGTCATAAACGCCAGTTGCTACGGTAATGTCTTTTCGCAGGTCTTGCGTATCAAATAAAGCCCTTAACTCTGCACTGGGAGTTCCAGCTCCACCTGATTGTGGTGCTGTAATATTGTAAATCCTCTTTATTTCAGAGACAAGAGCTGGTCCTACATCCTGGCCTTCCATGTTAAAAATTGACGTAAAGTTACTCCCAAGCCCAAATCCTCCATCTATGTATTCTATATCAAATATATATTCAATAGTATGTTCTTTCGTATAATCAAACAAATCATTAAAGTTATTTAAAAGAGCATAACCCATGGTGGTTACTTTCTGTAATTCAGATTCGGCGTTTGCGAAATCATGCCTGGTGAGGTAAACCTTTCCGAGCAAAGCGGTGGCTGCACCTTTGGTAGCTCTTCCTACATTGGTACCAGCCTGTTTTTCAGGTAGAGAGTTTTCAGCATCCAGTAAATCCTTGATGATAATTTCATTATAAATAATATCTGTCTTTTCCCGGCCTATTTTATAAGCCTCATCAATACTTAAAGGATTAGTGAGCATAGGAACGTCCCCAAATATTCTGACCAAATCAAAATAGACAAGAGCCCGAATAAATTTAGCCTCCCCTATATATAGTTCTTTATTTGGAACAATGGATACATCTGCCTTTTCAATATTGGATAAAAGAGAATTGATACGGAAGATTATACTATAATAATCTCTCCAACTATTTATCAAAAGAGGATCATTAACATCCATAACAAAATCGTCTACACGAACTTCCGCTACCCATCGTTGAGCATCTTGCTGAGTATCATCTGCACGCAAATCACCAAATTGCCAAAATTGGAAATATGGTGCACGCAAGCCATTGTAAACACCAATGACAGCATCCTGAAAATCTTTGTCGGTTTTATACACTTTCTCAACAGTTACCATTGATTCAGGGATAATTTCAATAAAATCCTTACTACACGATGAAATTAGTATTGATGCCAATACCATTATAAAAATTATATGTTTCATACCTTGTATTTTTAAATTTTGTTCCTCATTAAAATGATATATTTAACCCTAATAAAAGACTTTTTGCCAAAGGATAATTATTGTTGTCAACACCTGGAGCTAATGCGTTTACACCGTTACTCACATCCGGATTAAACGCAAGATTTTTTGTAAAAAGAAAAGGGTTGGTGGCATTTAAGTAAAATCTCAACGAATTGAGATTGAGTCTTTTGGAAATCTTATCAGGCACTAAATACCCAAATGATATGTTATTGACCCGAAGGTATGTTCCCTCATCAAGAAAGCGGTCACTAACCAAACGAACACCACCTGTAGGCTCATCGTTTGGCCTTGGAGAATCACCTGGTTCTTGTTCCGATTTCCAGAAATTATTTAATACAGCCAATTGGTTTACCCGAAATTCTCCACGCATGGAGACCCGCTTTGATTCGCTTAGGACTTTATTTCCATGTACACCTTGAAAACTTATACTTAAACTGAAGTTTTGGTACGAAAAGCGATTGGTCATGCCGTAATAAAAATCAGGATAGGGCGAACCCATGATAGTTCTGTCATAACTATCAATTAACCCATCAGGTTTACCACCCGGACCGCTAATATCTACAAATTTCACATCTCCCAGATATGTTCTTGCAGATGAACCAGGTGCATAAAGGGGACCATTATCCAGCTCTTTCTGGGTTTCAAAAATACCGTCTGTCAACAAACCATAAAACATGCCGATAGGTTGACCAATCATAGTTATATGAGTACCACTAATAATAGGATCACCTTTGGGACCTAAGCGGACGACTTCATTTTTGTAGGTGGACAAATTGAAGTCGGTTGACCACTGAAACTTCTTTTTAAAGTTTACTGTACTTACTACAAATTCCCATCCGGTATTTTTTACTTCACCGATGTTCGTCAAAGCAGTAGTAAACCCGCTAATTTGAGGAATGTTTACCCTTAATAACAAATCGGTGTTTCTTGATTGAAAATGGTCTACCGTAAAAAGCAGTCTTTCTTTGAAAAAACTTGCATCAAGGCCTGCATTGGCAGATTGTTGTTTTTCCCATGTCAATGAAGGATTGGCGAGCCTGCCAGGAGCAAAACCGATAACCGGTCTGTCTGCTAGCGGATATAATACATTATTGATAGTAGCTAAATGTTCATAATTACCAATATTGTTATTTCCTGTTTCACCATAGCTAGCTCTCAGTTTTAGTCCACTGACAAAACTCACATCTTTTAAAAAATTTTCTTCTGAAATACGCCATGCCAAAGCTACTGAAGGAAAAAGTCCATATTTTTTGTCATTACCGAAGCGAGAGGACCCATCTGTACGTATGGAAGCCGTCACATAATATTTACTGTTATAATTATAGTTAACCCTTGCCAGATAAGACAGCAGCGACCATTCATATACGTCTGAAGAACCAAAGTTTACTATCCCACCGGTCCCACTTAGTGTGGGCACCAGATTATTTGGAAAGCTGTTGCTGCTCAAAGCATTTAATTCACCTCTTTCTTTCTGCACTGTATATCCGGCTAATGCACCTATATTATGGTTACCAAAACTTTTATTGTAGTTTAAGGTATATTCTGTTAACCAGTTGGAAGTTATGGAAGTGCCATCTGTGCCCGAAGGTGTAGCATTCAACAAAGAAGGGAGACGAGGAATAAAGAGCATGCTCTTATTGCTAAATAAATTACCCCCCAACAAAATATTTAACTTTAAAGCGTTTGAGATCGAATATTCCGCATTGATATTTCCGATAATCCCAATTCTTTTTTGCCTATCAATGATTTCTTTTGCAAGTGCTACAGGGTTGGGGAAATTTCCCACCTCAGGAAGGCCATTAAAAATAAAGTAATCTCCATTTGCATCATATACCGGATTGTAGGGATTAACACTTGCAGCATTTCCCAAAATGCTGGTTCCGTACCCCGTACCACTTGGATCGTGACCCCACCGATTAATAAATGATGGATTAAGATTGAGTCTTACCGCTAATTTTTTTGACAATCTGGCATCAATATTCGCTCTTAACGAATATCGTTGAAAACCGCTATTTAATATAATACCGTCCTGGTTTAGATATTCTCCACTCAAAGCATATCTCACGTTCTCAGAGCCTCCTGAAGCACTTAATTGATACTGTTGTTGAGGAGCTGTGCCTAACACCTCTTTTATCGCATCCACATCTGTAGTATTCTTTCCACTAAGGACATCCATAACTGTTTGAGGCATTGGAAAACCCCAGGAAGTCTCTGGACCTGAAATATCATTTCCAAGGTCAAGATTTCTGTTTTTAACAGCATAATAAGCGAAGTCCGCCTGTTGTCTGGCATTCATAAATTCCGGTATTTTCGCTACCTTTTGCCATCCATAATAAGTATCGAAAGTAATATCAGTTTTGCCTGATTTTCCTCTTTTGGTATTAATAATGACAACTCCATTTGCTCCACGAGAACCGTAAATAGCGGTGGCGGAAGCATCTTTTAAAATATCAAGACTTTCAATATCATTTGGATTTATCGTTTGTATGTTGTCCGTAGGAAATCCATCAACCACATATAAAGGATCCCCACCGGCCGAGATGCTGCCAATTCCCCTTATTCTTATTTGTGGCGCTGCACCCGGCTGGCCTGAAACAGGCTTTACCTGCACACCTGCCACCTTCCCCATAAGCGCCTGGTCAACACGGGTTACAGCAAGGTCTTTTATATCGTTACTTCTGACAGATGCAACTGATCCTGTCAGATCCTTTCTTTTTTGCGTGCCGTAACCCACAACTACAACCTGGTCTAATGTAGCCATATTGCTTTTCATTTTGACCACCAATGACAAGGTTATATTTTCTTTAATATTATAACCAGATAAAGTCTGATCTTCATAACCAACGGTTGAAAGAGTAAAACTGTAAGGACCTCCAGCAGTTATTCTTGAAAAGGTGAAATTACCTGAACTGTCTGTACTTGTGCCAGATGTAAAATTTGTTTTTGTATTTCTAATAATAACTGAAACATCAGAAAGGGGTCCATTATTGTTATTTTGAACAACCCCTTTTACTAAACTGGTACTGAATTGTGCATTTAAGTTCACTGAATTCAGGATAAAAAGAAGGAGCATTAGGGCAAAAGGAGTAGCCCTGGAATTAATTTGACTAATTCGCATACAGCAGCAATTTTATTTAATTAGAAAAAGCGTTAAACTAATATTCGAATCTGCACGATTATGCAGGAATACTTAATCGGGTATGTTTGATGATATTATTTTGTAATAATGAATTTATTATTCTTTTTGGTAACCTTAAGATTGTTCAATACGGATATTTGTTTTAAAATACCATCTAATGAATCAGATGTATTGAAAGTTCCTATAAAGTAAATTTTAGAAATATCTTTCCTGGTATAGACAATATCAACATTAAACATACCCTCTAATTGATTAAATACTTGCTCAAGAGGTTGATTATTAAACATATACCAACTTCCTCTGCCTAATTTAGGAACAGATGGATTATCAATTGGAAAGGATTCTCTTTTGTTATTTTTCACAACCGGATTATCCTCTTTTCTGAATGTTCTGACTTTTACAGTTAAATTTTTATTATCATATACAAGCTCTTGCCCGGGTAGTAAGTAAAAACTTCTTTTCAGATTTCTTTTCGCACTGCTGGCTGACTTTACCACAACTTTACCTTCGTATAACCTGACAACAATATTTTTATCCCTTTCAATCGCGGTAACCGTAAATTGTGTTCCTAAAGCAGTAGTTGAAATATCCCCGCTAAATACTGTAAATGGTTTTGTTTTATCTTTTGCCACTTTAAAATCCGCCTTACCAACTAATGTAATATTCCTGTTATTACTGATAAAAGGTTTAAAAAAACTTATTCTGCTTTTACCATATAACAGCACTTCAGATCCATCCTGTAAAACCAGTTGCTTAACCTCATCTGTTGTATTATACTGGTATTGCACAAAAGGTACAGGTGAAGGTTTTCCACTGTTAACCTTCACTGCAAGTGGTTTTTCAATCGTTACATTATTCTTAGCCAATCTCCATCCTAAAGCAATTACCACAATTATTGAAGCGGCCACGGCAGTTGAAATAAAAAACTTATAAATCTTTGCTTTTTTATTTGGCTTTATTTGCTCTGTGATCTCATCATCACTAATCCGTAGTTCATTACCAGAAAGTTCTTTTTCTTTTGTACTAATCACTTGTTTAAACTGATCCCACTCGGAATCAACATCTATAGCCTTTGCTGCCTGGTTTACAGAAAGTAAATTCCATATAGTTCTTACTTCTTCAAAATATTGCTTATTCTGCTCGCTTAAATTTATCCATTCTAAAACAAATGCTTCTTCTTCTGTATTCAACTCGTTTGATAAATACGAAACTATTAATTCATCAAAATAATTACTATTTCCCATCAGTTATAAAGTATACGATTAGAGAAAGCTTTACCCCTACAAGAAAAAAAATTTATTTTATGACTAAAGAAGCAAGGAGGATTACAATAAGATGAAATGGGAGATAATCAGATAGTTTATGGCGTAACTTAACTAAAGCACGGCTCATTTGTGTTTCAACAGTTTTTACTGAAATAGATAATTTAGAAGAAATTTCCAAATATTTTAAACCTTCATACCTGCTCATTTCAAATATTTGGCGCATTTGATAAGGCAATTCAGAAACAGCCTTATCAATTTTATATCTTAACTCGTTAAATTCAACCTTATCAAATTCATTCTTATTATTATTAAAAGCTAAATTTTGAAGTACCTGTTGTTCATGTTTCTGTTTCACCTTATCGTGCCTGAATAAATCATAGCTAATATTTGTTATGATCTTATATAAATAAGATTTTACGGATAAATCGGGGGAGATTGTCTCGCGGGTTTCCCATAATTTAATAAATGCAATATGGACTACTTCTTTAGCCTGATCCAAATCGAAGCCAAACTTATATTGACAGTAAGCACAAAGGCCGGAAAAACTTTCTTTAAAAAATATTTCAAAAGCAAGATTGTCAAATTTTATGTAATCCAATGGAGGCACCTTTGTACCATCAGGCAATTTCTGTTGAAGAATCTGTGGCAATCGTTATAATTTAATTATAATTTCTTCTACAATTTATGAAACTTTTAAATCATAATTCAAAAATATTTTTTCAACAATTACAATCCCCCTTTAATAATCAATAATAATGGCTTTTTTGTATTAATCATATTAAAACTATCGAAATAGAATTTTTTAAAGGTTAGGAAAAACAAAAATGAATATATTGTCAATACTTCTGCCAGTTATTAAAGAACAATAACACTTACTTTAAATAATCAAGTAAAAGCTGCTTTTAAATAATCAATTCCCGCGTTAGATCGTCTTATTTAATATATACCTATAACGCACTATGTAAAGCAGAAGAAAACCAAAACTTTATGAGAAGAACATTCAGCTGTAACGACAAAGCATCATTTCAAAATTGCTAATAAATCACCTAATTCCCCGGCTGTTCTTATTAAATTATCAGCGGTACTTACCAATGCAGTTTGCAAGTCAAACGGCTGATGACCTATCGGCAACAATACATCAAAGTACTTTTGTAAATTTACATTTCTCTCTAATGGAACCTTGCCTGCAAGACCTATGACAGGAAGCCCTTTAAGCTTTGCACAATACGCCACACCAAACGGACCCTTGCCTTGCAGCGTTTGTTCATCAATACTGCCTTCTCCTGTAATTACGAGATCACTATTTTCTAAAGCTTTATCAAAACCGGTAAGCTGAAGAAAATAATCTATTCCATTTACAAGTTTTGCATCCAGGAAGGCATATAGGCCGGCGGCAGCACCTCCGGCTGTGCCGCCATACTTTATTTCCGATATATTCTTACCTGTTTGCTGTAATGTAACTTCCGCTAGTTTCGACAGGGCTGCATCCAACTTATGAACATCTTCCACCGATGCTCCTTTTTGAGGACCAAAGATTGCAGCAGCACCTTGTTTACCTAAGAGCATATTATCAACATCGCATAACACGATCACTTCAGTTTCCCTGATTCTTTTATCTAACCCCATGAGGTCAACCGAAACCAGTTCGGTGAGGCTTGCCGGCAGGTTAACTAATTCTACACCGTTTGAACCCAGGAAACGAACACCAAGCGCTTTCAACATTCCGGCACCACCATCAACGGTAGCAGAACCACCCATTCCTATTATTATTTTCTCTGTGCCCTTATCAAGCGCTGATTTTATCTGCTCTCCTGTTCCATAAGAAGTTGCATGTAGAGGATTTAATTCTTCAGGTTGCAGTAACCGTATGCCCGATGCGTCTGCCATTTCTATCACAGCAGTTTTACCTTTATCTATCAAACCAAATGAGGCATTTATTTTTCTTCCCAAAGCATCATGAACCTCTGCACTTATATGGTAGCCGCCGCATTTTTTTATAATTAATTTTGCCGTACCATCTCCCCCATCTCCGATCGGAAAACATTCGCATGTGCAGTCCAGTTTACTTTGCATCAATCCTTTTCGGATGGCCGATGCAGCCTCCTCTGCAGTAAGACTATGTTTAAAAGCATTGGGAGAAATGAGAATATGCATTATTTTAGGTATAGAATGATTTGAAAGTGATATAACTTATAGTGCTATGTCAAGAGACAACTGTGAAAACATGAAATGCCGGATCGTTATTTATTTACTACATTTACAGGATTACCGTTAAGAAAAGCAGACAGATTATCAATAGTAGTTTCCATTAACCTTGACCTTGCTTCTTTTGTTGCCCATGCAATATGTGGTGTAATAATGCAATTTTTTGCAGTAAAAAGCGGATTGTCTTTTGGAGGTGGTTCTACAGAAAGCACATCAATTCCGGCTCCGGCTATAACATCATTGTTGAGTGCATCTGCCAGGTCTTCATCAACTATAATCGGTCCTCTTGAAGTGTTTAAAAGAAATGCAGAGCTTTTCATGCTCTTTAAACTCTCTTTATTTATAAGTCCTTTTGTTTCAGGAGATAACGGGCAATGGATAGTTACAACATCAGATTTTTGTAATAGTTCAGGAACTTCAGCCCATTTAAAATTGGGGCGATGAGATTGATCTGACCAGTGTCTGCTGTTTCCGATAATTTGCATTCCAAAAGCTGTAGCTACATCACCAACCTTTTGCCCGATACTTCCAAAACCAATAATACCTAATGTTTTTCCTGCAAGCTCGGTCAAAGGATAATCCCAGAAGCAAAAATCAGCAGAACGCGCCCATTTACCTTCTCTTACTGCATCGCTATGAGGTCGTACGTGCAGGCATAACTCTAACAATAAAGCAAAAGTCATTTGAACAACTGATGCAGTTCCATAACCTGGCACATTTGCAACAATGACACCTCTTGCTTTTGCAACTTCAGTATTTATGATATTATAACCCGTTGCAAGTACACCTATATATTTTAAAGAAGGAAGTTGATTTAAAGCATCCTCTCCTACCGGAGTCTTATTGGTAAAAATTACTTCTGCACCTTCGGCACGTTCCACCACTTTATCAAACGGAGTTCTGTCGTAAATAACTACGTCTCCTGATTTTTTTAATTCATCCCAGCTAAGATCGCCGGGATTTAGCGTATATCCATCAAGTATTACAATCTTCATACTTAGCTTTTATTTTTGTGCCGGAAATCTACCTGGTTTTATAATTTTTTCTCTTTGCAACTAAAAAAATCATAGCCGAAAAAGCAATTAAAACTGCCGCTAATATAAGCATGTAAGTATAACCTTTTTTAAAATCAGGAATTGATGCAGTTGTGTGCGGGCTAAGCATTTGATAATCAGGAATTAACCAATTAAATACGTAAGCCTGGGCCAAAACAATAAAACAAATAAATATCAGCATAATGAAACTATGCTTGACGGTAAATCTGAAGAGTTCGGATTCTTTGCCAACAAGATGTCCTGCCGCTGCTGCAACAGCTATAGATTGTGGCGAAATCATTTTACCTACAACACCGCCGGATACATTCGCTGCAACCGTTACAACAGGATCCACCCCAATTGAAGTAGCTGTGGCAGCCTGAAGTTTACCAAATAATGCATTTGCAGAAGTATCAGAACCGGTGATAAACACACCTAACCAACCTAATACAGGGGCAAAGAAAGGAAACAAAAAGCCGGTATTAGCCAGCGCTTCTGCCATAGTTATTGTAATGCCTGAGTCGTTAACAATGTATGCAAAACCTAAAACAGATGCGATGGTGATGAGTGGAAACTTAAGTTGTTTGAGTGTTTTTAGAAATATTTTTATTCCATGGCTGAACTTCAGACCGATCAGGGGAATAGAAATGATGGCGGAAAGTAATATTGCTGTTCCGGCTGCAGATAAATAATTGAACTTATAAATGTGCGGAATCCGGTTTCCATTCTTATCATTAATTACATTATGAAGCCCCGGGAATTCGAATTGAACCTGCCCGATTGAGTTGAATACTTCTTTAATAGGCTGCATTCCCCAGGCAATAATCATTATAGTTAATAATATAAATGGAGACCATGCCCTGATAATTTCCCCCGTTGAATATGTGATTTGTGTATTTATCGTTGGTGCCGGTTCATTAGCAAAACGCCAGATGCTTTTAGGTTTCCAGAATTTTAGAAAAATGATCAGGGATAAAATTGAACCAATACCTGCAATTACATCAGGAAGTGCAGGACCAAGATAATTTGAGGAAAACCATTGTATAAAAGCAAAAGAACAGCCTGTCACCAAAATGGCAGGAAGTATTTCAATTGTCTTTTTATAACCTGACATTAAAATTACCAGGTAAAAAGGAAGCATTACCGATAAAATTGGCAGTGTTCTTCCAACCATTTGAGAAATAGCCATTTCGGGAATGGAGGTTACCTGCGATGCAACGGTTATCGGGATACCAATTGCGCCGAATGCCACAGGGGCAGTATTGGCGATAAGACAAATACCGGCAGCATATAATGGATTGAATCCCAAGCCAACCAGCATAGCCGCAGTTATGGCAACTGGTGCTCCAAAACCTGCAGTACCTTCTAAGAAAGAACCAAAAGAAAAAGCAATCAGCAATGCCTGCAATCTCCGGTCAGAGGTGATTGAAGCCATAAAATGTTTAATAATTTCAAATTGCCCGCTTTCAACAGTTAAATTGAACAGAAAAACTGCGCTGATAACTATCCAGCCTATGGGAAATAATCCGTATAAAGCGCCGTTAGCGGCAGACAAAAGGGCTAACTGAACTGGCATTCCATAAACAAGAATTGCGATAACTATTGCAATAGCTACCGCTAATAAACTTGCCTTATAACCCTTCATTTTTTTAATGATCAATGCCCAGAATATAAAAAGTATAGGCACTACTGCCACCAATGCCGATAAGGCAATGTTATTAAAAGGATTAATGACTTGTGTCCAGTTCATAATTTAGTTTTGTTTTAATAGTCTTCGGAACTATTGAATGTTATAATACGGGCAGAGATATTTCGTAGCATTTCTTGCATTACGAATTGCGAAGCGTATTTATTAAGACCATTGAAAAATATTATTATCGAAAGAAACACACTAACTTATTACATTATACCAGGTCAAGTGCAACTATCTCATGGTCAAGTATCTTCGGTACACTCAAAGTTATCATTCCTTCTTTATTTTCAAATATTGGCTTATTACCACTCATTAGTAAACTAACTCCTGTTACTCTTTTATTTTCCGGAACCTTTATACGCACCTGTACATCTACAGGAAATAGTTCTCTGAAAGGACCTTTCATCATCATCGGGTTGGTTAAATTAACGAGGTGAACCGTCATTGAACTTTTTTGTCTCCAGACTGCAACATCAACCACTCCCGCAGTTTGCACTCCGACTATTGGCTCCTCGTTAAGCGCCCAGCGAATAGTATTACGAAGAAGTTTGCTATGATCTATGTTCAACATTTGCCAAAAAGACCGGTCTAAATCTCCCGGAAAATAAGCTATGCGTCCTTTTCCTGCTTCACGCAGGTAGAGTTCTCTTGTGTCTGTTTCCGGCACCCTTGCATAAACATCCTCCATGGGTAGATCGGGATAGGTAGGAATTAAAGTTACCGGGCTGGGGAAAGTTGCTTTAGGCGTTACTTTAACCCTGTATACTGTATTGACGATCTTATATGCATCTTCCAGGCCTTTTACTACAGCGTGAAATTTTTTAGTGCTTGTATCAGCCTTCAATCTAAGGTAGCTGTTTCTCATTGGACCTTCAACACCATTATCGAAAGAAACCCCGAACAGATCCGTTAAACCGAAATTTGACCGTGGTTTGCCTTCCTGATCATATAATGATGTTTCAAAAGTGGCCACAAGGCTGCCTCCACCTTCAACAAACTTTCTTAACTGGTCGCATTGTGCATCAGAGAGGGCAGCTATGTTAGGAAGAACAAGCAGTTTAAATGGCTTAAGATGTTCAGCATCGAGCAGCTTATCATTTACCATTTCAAATGGCATATGATCTTCTACAAGGGCATGATACATTCCTAATGCATGTTCCCTGTTTCCTGCCTGCCAGGGTTTACCGCCGTATTTGTTATCGGTTTGTTCAGAATATACCATTCCTACGCGGGCTATAGGCGCTATATTGCGCAGGTATCGCTCGTTTTTGTGATAACCTACGTACATTTTTTCAACTGCATTCATCCAGCGTTTATCATTTATTACCCCTCCAAATTTTACAAAACAAGGTTTCATACCGTTGGCTGTGCCTTCAGCTACCCAAATTCTGATTTCAGCATCATTCTGTACAGAATCTTTCCAACGGAATTCTTCCTCAATACCTACGCTAAAAATTCCAACCAGCGGTTTCATTCCAAGACCTGCCCTGAGCTCTTTTGCGCCTTTAGCATTTGACCATGGTGGTATCACCCCTCTTCTCGCCTGCTGGTCAGCGAAAAAGAAATCTGAATGCTTACCCGTCAGTAATTTATCGGGAAAACCATTAGGTATAAATCTTGCTCCCGGTTTTTGTTTGCGTATTTCAGCATCCCACAAAAACCATAGTTCTTTCAACCTGTCGGTTTGCCACGCTGTCCATGTCTGGTAAGCAGGGTCAAGCCGTTCGGTTTTAGTTGGGAGATCAATACCGGAAGCAGCTTTGAAGTTTTTCTTACAATGCTCGCAGTAACAAACCCCGTGACCATGCCAACGGTTAGAGAATATAGCATCTGGCTTGTAACGCTCCATAATCTCTCGATTCACCCTTGTCATAAAGTCGAAATTGTACGGACCTAAAGCACATGTAACCCATAGTTCCGGGTTTGCCCAATGACGGCGTTTTTGACTATCAGCAGTAACCGCGATATAATCAGGATGAGCATCATACATATCTTGCCGGGTAGCGTGAGGGTCAGTACGAAGGATTACTGACCTATTCATTTTGCGGCACTCCTTTACCAGGTAGCCTAAAGGATCTGTATTTCCCATCCACGAACTTCTATGATGCAATGGTAAATCGGTTGGATAAAAGGCCACGATACCGCCGGCACTTAAAAGAACTCCATCTGCATGTATACGTCTAAAGTAATCAAGCCAGAAATCAGGATCGTAATGGCCAGGATCATTTTCTACAAATGCCAGTTGTGCCCATCGCATCGATTTGTCGAACCAGGGCTCTTCATCAGGGCTAAGGATGTTAGCCATTGCTGAAGTTCCGCCAACAGACAATCCACTACCTATGAGGCTGGTCTTCTTTATAAAATTTCTTCTGTCCATAAATTTAGTATTTGAAGTCTTAGCACAACCAGGAAACAAAATCTTTTTTGATGGTTTGCTCTAAAAATTTCCACAAATCAGAGGGAATTAAATGAAATTTTAAAAAATTCAAGATGCATTTTGTACACAATAATAAGTCATTGACCTTAAAAAACTTTGTTCCTTTCTCCATAACCTTCGATAACATTTACGTAGGCGGTACAATTAAAACTTATCTGATCTGAAACTTGGTATTAATTACGTGGTTTTAAGGAAAATATTGCAGGATCATTTATTTGAATTAGGTAGATTTTTCGCAAAATGAGGAGGCTTTATAGAAAAGGCGTTAAGAAAATTACCAGGTCAGGCGTTAAGATCGAAACAATACAGAGACCGGTAAAAATAATATTACCCGAGGTATATGAAATAGATGTTAAAGTGGATGATTATGTTCTTAGCTGCTAAGTACCTGCCCGGTTAAATTCAACTGTTGCGACTTATTTCATTTTAGCCTAAACTGGTAAATTTTAGCCTTTTTTCTGCAGTATTAAATTTTGTTTCTCTTTTATCAGGACAAAAAAACTTAATCATCATAAATAGAAAGATTTGAGAAGTAAATGCCGAACCCATATTTATTATGTGAATCCGGCTCAAAAGGATTTCAAAAACAGTCAGATAAGACCGCATCCCTTTATTCCTATATGATCAAAGCATTGCTTTTATGGCTAAGAGTTTTGATAATACAATGGTTCGTTCAGATATAAACGCTGGTCTTCCTACAAAGTCTTTAAATACTCTATCACTGCTTTTCTATCTTCAGGGGAAAGGCGGTCGCCAAAAGTATGGCCAATATTTCTGTAGCCCGGCTTATCAGTATTGTAGATCTTACTGTTGTTACCGTCGTTTTTTACCTCGTATTTCCAGCCTACCTTCCCGTAATCATATTCAGGTTGCTTAAAATCTCTTTGCCAATATTGCGGACGCTCTTTGCTGTTCAGCAACGTCTCCAGAGTTGGCACAGAGCCATTATGGAGGTAAGGTGCAGTTATCCATACGCCATCTAAAGGGGGAGCAATGTAGCCATTAAAAGGTTGTAATCGTGCCGGGTGATTGCCGTTAGCATACCAGCTTTTATTGAACCACTCAATGAATTGCGGGTTTTGGTAATTAGCTTGTAGCAACAACGAGTCTGTTTTGATGATCCGCTCCGGTATCAGCAGGTTTGGGTAGCTGGCCTTCTCACCATAAGTGCCGTGGCATTTGCTGCAGTTATTGTTGAAAACAACCTTTCCTTGTGATGCCAGCGCTTCATTTACAGACGTGGGAAATTTGGGCGGTTCAATTGTTTTAAGAAAAGCAAGCACATCTCCGAAATGCGTAAATGTTTCTGCTGCTTCTGTAGTGTCACTCACCGTAAGCAGGTTACTAAGCATCAAAAACTTTCCAAAATCTCCGCGGCCAAATCCGTTGTAAAACATCGCGTTCTTTTTCTTTAGTAACCACCAGGCAGGCACATCAGTAGGAATTACTTCAGATGGTACGTCAAGCAGCGGCTTATCACTCCATTTCAGTGTTTGCGGGTCGCGATGAGCTACCAGCAGTGTTGCCAGACGATCTGCAGCATTTACACCTGGTGTCTCTGTTCTTAAATATGGAGCAATCTTACTAAACGATCTTATCAAAACCTTTGATGAACTGTATTGTCGCGGAGAAACCAATTGCATAATGTGCCTGGCAATATCAACTTTCACATCATTGCCTTTACGTGCTTTGCTAAAATCGAGGAATGTGTTGCCAAGCCCAACTACCAGTTTGCCGTTAAATACCTGCCCATGACACTGCAAACAGTTTGGCACTACAAGATTTTTGCTGTACCGGCTTTTAATAAGGTTAAAGCTGTAGGAAACATTAGCGGCTTTACCAGTTCTGCCTAAGTGATTTTTCCTGTCTTTCCCGTTTAATAAAACATAATAATTGTAGCCCAAGCCACTCTTCAGGTAATCACCATTTATCAGGTAGTCGTAACCTTTCTGTGCATCTCCGCTACGTTGTTCACTTGGTTCAATGTACACACCGGGCTTAGACCCGTTGCCCTTGTTGATAGCAGCAATGCTTATACAGGCTACAATACTAATAACGGTAATGACAATAATTTGTTTCCTAAACTGCATATTCCACTTTGTAGTACAAAATTGATAACAGTAATTGAAAGGATTTTGTTATAAATAATGGAGCTTTAAAAAAAGAAAAGCGTGTTAGCAACCATTATGAAGAATATAGAGCGGGAAGGTTGTTCTGTAATAAACATCTGTAGCCAGGATGTATCATCTCGCATATCGAGTTATTGCTCTATTATTCCTACCGGTTGTATAGCCAACAATTATCCTACCTGGAAATGCAAGTATTGATTTACCGGTAAACCATGAAGAAGATGTTCTTTTCCAATCAAATAAACTAATGTTCCCGTCCATTTCTTTGCATTCTTAAATATCTTTTTATTCCTGGATCTGTAAGTCGTCTTCCGTCTTTTGTGTTTGGTGCTATCTACAGAGTAGCTATGCCCATCATAGCCAGAAGCTTTCAATCTTTCTTTCAAAGCCTGAACTTTATCATCATCTTTTCCAAGGTGACTAATAAATATGTTGTGTCGCTTGTCCATAAGCAATCAATCTATTTTCAAATTCCACTTTTGGGGGAAAGTGTATTTAATGGGAGTTAAAGAAGTAGGTTTAAACTTTTGCTTAATTCTGGTACGATTTGAAAAACCTACAAATTCAGGATGCATCACTCGTGAATATTTGTCTACTTCGCAAAATAGATTTTGGCAATCAATTAATTGTAATCTTCGACCCCATAAATCTTTAAAATCTAAGCCTAACCGATTGAATTCCTGTTCCTGACTTTCACAAACTATTTTTATAATATCTTCTTCAGAATAATTTGATAAATCACTAAAACATTTTCTAATTCCGTCCTTTGCTCCTGGCCCTGCTTTTACAAATTCCATTTCAGAAAAGTTTGTAAGCTCGCTATAATTAATATCCGTAATATATTGATATGCCAAAAAGGTTCCAATAGAGGGGTATTCCAGCAATTTCTCATAGGCTTCTTTCATACTATTACAATTACCTAAAACAGACGGAAGATTATCTTGCATCATCTTTTCTAAAAGCCTTAAGTGATTTTGGTGTTTGTATTCATGGTTAAAAAACGATTTTCCAGAAGCCATCATATAGGCATTAGAATAAATCGGCAGTCCCTTACTTCGGGCTTGTTCTAACGTGTTTGAAAATAACTTGAAGTCAAAATCGCTATATTTTATTTCCCCTGTTTTATTATTTAAATATTGCCAGGTCTCGATCTTATTAAAAAGCTTAAATAGAATTATCCTAAAAAACGTTTCATCATTTTTTTGACTGCCCCTTTGAATAACATTTGAGATCAAATATTGACTTACCCTATCAGTTACACGATATGCATTAGTAAACTTGTAATTTCTTAGAACGGCATCCTTTGTCCAGGGATAGTCTTCAGTGTTTTCTAATCTCTTAAAAAAAAATATTTTGTCTTTCAACAGCAAATTTCCAGTAGGTATCAAAAATAATAGTTGACTTCGGTAATGCCTTTTTTACCTGAATTAAAATGTCTTTCCCCACAATAGAATGATTATTTGGTTTAAAATAGGTAACTCCATTTTGTATTTTCAACAAGACTATTTATCAATTTCCGTCCTTTCTGGTGTTCTTCACCTGCAAATTTCTCTATATAAAACACAATTAGATAATATAGAACTGTTAGATAAGACGTAACCACGATGCAAAAAACACTTAACTGTTGCTTATGCTTTTTTAGTAAAAACTATCCTGATTATTTTAATGCCACGATACTTGAGTAGAAGCATTTACTAAAGCCAAATAAATATAAAGACATAATAGTGTTCAGCCTTAAGTCCCGGTAAAATAAAATTGAGTAAAAGTAGGTGGGTTTTCAATTATTAGAAATCATATTCATAATTGGTTAACAGGCACACCAAGGGTACAAGAAAGGAAATACAACTGTCCTTCTATATAATATAAAGCACAAGTACACTAAAGAAGTATCAGTTGCTATATAATAATGAAGTTATTGGATTTTAATAAGAACGCAAAAGAGTTGTACAAATATTCAATTAGCATTTTAAAGTTTAAATACCTGTTTCCGGAAAACTCTAACAATTGAAGACCCGCCTGAACAATCTATAAAAAGTGTTGTTAATGGTTTTTTGTTTAATGTATTTGAGATTTTAATTCAACAATCGTTTTATAATAACTTTTAATATGCGAATGCCTGTACTTAATGAAAGTCCGGCTTTAAGATATGTCACATTCCTTTACCTGTATATCATGCAGGGTATTCCTGCAGGATTTGCTCTTACCGCAATCTCTAATTATTTGTTGGGCAAACATGTAGAACCGCAGCGGGTAGGTACTTTTATAGCATTTGTAGGTTTGCCATGGACCTTGCAATTCATCTGGGGTCCCCTTATAGACAGGTACCAGTATTCTGTTATCGGCCATCGTAAACATTGGGTGGTGCTTTCGCAATGGATGGCCATTGTAGCGTCACTGGGTTTGCTGGCTATAAAAGATCCCCAATACCAGTTGCCGCTGCTTAGTTTCGTATTCTTTATACATAGCATATTTGCTTCTATACAAGTCGCCAGCGTAGATGCTATGGCAATTTCAATTGCGCCACCTAACGAAAGAGGGAGACTGAACGGATTTATGAGGGGAGGTTTTTTATTAGGGACAGCATTTGGGACGGCGGTACTGTCTTTAGTACTTCATCAAAATGGTTTTCGCAATGCAGCTTTACTGCAAACACTTATACTATCATTGTTTTCTGTTGTATTCTTTTTTACCAAATTGGACCGCAAGGACTTATTGTTGCCATTACCCGGGCAAAATAAAAAACAACAAAATGCAGAAGCAGCCAACCCGGATCTGACAATAGTGTTTAAAAAGGTTTATACCGGCATAACCAGTCAAAAGAGTCTTAAATACTTTGCAGTAGTTGCTTCAGTATATTTTTGTTCAAGTGTATTTATACGTTCCTATACATACCATCTAATCAATGTGCTTAAATGGCCTGATAAATCAGTATCACTTTTACAGGGAAGCTGGGGAAGCATTGTTACTTTGGTGGCAATTTTACTGGCTGGAGCCAGTTCAGACAAAATGGGAGCAAAACAGATGCAGGTAAAAGTAATGTGGGTTGTTTGCCTGTTTCTTATATTACTAAACAGTTCCTACCGTTTATGGCATTACGATGCATTCTCGGGGTTAGCATTGATACTCTGGAACCTTGCCGACCCGCTGCTAAGCGTAACCATCTTTCCGATACTAATGGGATTATGTTTGGAAAAAGTGGAAGGTTCTCAATTCACGTCCTATCTGGCGCTTATTAATTTATGTGATGTTACAGGTTCTTATGTTACAGGATGGTGTTTAGGTACTATTTCTGCACCGGTTCTTGGTTTCGCTTGCGGAATATTTATCTTAATAATGCTGCTTATTTTAAAAAGAAATAAAAATTACAGTATTATACCTGGTTAATCTTTTAAGTATTTATATCTGTCCGGGCAGAAGTTATTAGCTTCATTAGAGTATCATCTTCTATTTGATGCAGCTTTACATATTCCTCGAGCCAGTTAAGAAAAAACAGTCTAACTTTTTTATAATGCTTTTCATCATTAGCTGATTCTGTTAATGAGCCGGGCCTTTTGCGGTATAAATTATTGGGAGTACCTGAAACATACACATTATCATGAAGATAGATTTTGCTTAAAAATGCCTGGTCTTCATATAGCTGATAAACTCCTGTAAAGGATTCCTCGAAGCCTCCTGAACGTTTAAATGCCTCTTTTTTTATTATAATACCTGTAGGGCAAGGCGGCGCTCCCTTACCAAGTGGGTAGAGGCTTTTTATTAATTCAGGCGCATGGTATAACCTGTCAGGCTCCACCCCTATATTTACAACGACATCTTCTTTATTTGGGTTATTCCAGCTGTACCAGAACCGCGAAGCCTGACAAACCATTTGAGCTGTAGGATGTTGCTTAAATAATTCAACCTGGTGAAGCAATTTTTCCTGCAGCCAGCAATCATCTGCATCAAGAAAAGCAATAAAGGATCCTTTTGATAACCTGATGCCTGTATTACGTGAAATAGTTACACCTTTATTTATATGGCGGGGATGATCTGTATAAATAATTTTTCCGGGATACCTGTAACTGTATTCTTTGGCAATATTTGTAGCTTCTTCCTCCGAACCATCATCAATGAGAATAGTCTCCCAATGAGGATAAGACTGACAGATGACACTTTCAATGGCTTCTGCTAACCAAACGCCTCCATCAAGAAAAGGAATAATTACTGAAACTAATGGGTAATGCGGTAATATCATATTTCGGCGCCTGTTTTCACCTGCAAATTTAATTGCGTAAACACAAATGAAATGATATAGAACTGTAAGATAAGAAAGTAAACATTAATTACTAAAAAGCATAACTTTCAATTATGCTTTTTAGTTTCCTCTGAAAAGCCTTTGCTTTTACAATTAATAACTAAAAATTGTACAATTTAGAATGAAAGAAATTTTATATAAAACGAAAATAAAGCTTTAAAATAAACTACTATGTGGTTTCAAGCATACACCGATAATATTAAAGCAAAGAGGGGAAAAGGCGGTGATGAATTTAGAAAACTTGCAGAAAAAACATTTGTACAAAATGATTATATTAAAGCCGGAGTAAAGGACAGGTGATATTGTAAGATGGCTTAAAGAAGATTTATGAGTTAGGATACAGGCAAGCCATGGCAATTTATGCTTCAAAGAAAGGGGCAAAAAAGAAAACAACTAATGATATAAACGTCCTGCTACCCCATATTCTTTTCAATAAGTAATTTTTCCTTCAGTAATCTTAATTAATGATGGCATTGTTTTTTAATGTTATAATAAGGGCAACAACATTTTTATTCACCATAAAAATTTTTATTATGAATACAGAATCAAAAGAATTATCAGGTGCAGATTACAGGGGTACCACAAGAACTGATTCAAAAGATGTAAGTAAAGTATTAATAGGAGCATTAGCAGGAGCTGCTGTAGGTTCGCTAATAGGCGGTTTATTTACCGAAAAAGGCATTGAAGCAAGAAAGCGTGTCGCTGATAGCAGCAAAAACATGGCAAATAACCTTAAAGACAAAGTGTCAGATATAAAAGAGGGGATTGCTGACAAATATGAAGCTACGAAAGAAGGTGCTGCTAATCTGATTGAAAAAGGAAAACAAAAAGTCGGCATGTCGTCAGGTAACACTGCCTATAGGGATAGAGCAGAAGATGATGAAGATGACTCAGGATCAATGGCATTGTTAGGTGCATTAGCAGTAGCTGCAGCAGGTACGATAATATGGGGTTTTGCTACCGAAAAAGGTAAAGAAACAAGAAAACGTCTTGGTAAGGGCAGCAAAGACATTGCAAATAATCTTAAACAAAAGGCCTCAAATTTAGCGGATAGTATTGCAGATAAATATGAAGCTGCAAAAGAAGGAGCTGCTGATTTGGTTGAAAGAACAAAACAACAAAATAATTTGTCATCAGGTAACACTGCTTATAAAGGTTCTGCAAGCGCTGATTCCTGGGAAAGCTAAGTCTTAAAACATCAGCAAAGAAAGGCTAAAGTATTATACTTTAGCCTTTCTCATTTTGGGTAAACAGTTGTGCAACTTGGTCAGTAAATTTTATTTAATAATCCTTTTAGACAAAGAGAAAGTTGCTATATAAGGCTTTACGAAAAGTTTTTAAAAGGGGAGCAACTTTTTTATTAGCAGCATACCATTAAAAGCCGTAAATATCTTACAGTCTTTGAAATTAAATAAAAACTAAGATTAAGAATAATGATCCAACTATCCTTAAAAAAAATTTCTTGCTTATTTTTTTATCTTTTGCTTACAGTGCCTCGTTCTTACCTATTCGCACAGATTAAATCAGATAACTTAGAAACAGAAAAAAAATTTTCAAAAAGCAGCATTTTTATTGGAACTCAAATCCCTTTGCAATTTACCGCGGGCTACGCCTACCATATTAGTAATCATTTTTCTGCAATAGCTCAGGCAGGCTTTCTGACCCAACCCTATGATGGTTTGATTGTAAATTCTTTAGAGGCATTTGGATTGGATAAAAATTTAGGGAGAGTGATAAAAAAAGCTTTTAGAATGGGAACCTTGCTTGGAATTGGATCTAACTATCGTTTTGGAAAAAATTATGCAGGGATTTCAGGACAATATATTCATTTAAAAGGAGGCGGCATAACACCAGCAGACGCCTTGAGCGTGTATTTTAATCAAGACTTTTCCAGCTTTGATCCTACAGGCTTGCCTGCTTTTGAATTTAACATGCAATCTGATATACTAAATATTAATGCCTTGTATGGGCATGAATTTCAATTGCACACTCCCAGTCTTTCCATAAACACTGAAGTTGGTTTATCTAAGATTACAGCTTCGAAAAATGGTTTTTCTTCAAACCGTTCGCTTGTTGATGGCACTGCTTTCGCCCGCAATATCTATAAGCAGATTGATAAGGAAATGAGAACGTCTTTTTGGAAATACGGCTTTATTCCAACTATTAGTGTTTACCTGGTTTATCATTTGCCATAGTTAGCTGTCGCATTTATAGAAACACACTTGTTAATAATATCGGCGTTAGTATCGAAGAGGATATTGTGTTGCGGATGGTAAGCTGGTGAATTTGAGCGGAAATTAGAGCGTTCAGTACGGGAAGTTGAACATCTGATGAGACCCGCGAAAAAGCGAAATTAGATAATTGCTTAAAAAAAAACCAAGGTTATTTTGTCGAAAAACATTACATTCGCCTTTAATGGTTCTTTACTAAGCTTCCCTAAAAACTAAACAATACTGAATTTATGCACCTTCGTTTTAAAGCCGATCGCCGCACAGTTATGTATATGATTGTGACAACACTACTTTTGTTTGTGCAATGGAATCTACATTCGTTTAATATTTTCATATATGTGATCTCGCTGTTTTTTGCAATTTCGGTTGCCGTGATCGCGCATAATCACAACCACCTTCCCATTTGGCGTTCAAAGATCTTAAATACCCTGACTGATTACTGGCTTACGCTTTTTTACGGTTTTCCGGCATTTGCATGGATACCGACCCATAATAGCAATCATCATAAGCTGAATAATCGTGAAGGCGATTACACAATTACATATCGCGTAAGTGAAAAGAATAACCTTCTGACGCTTCTGATTTATCCTTCAATCAGCAGTTATTTTCAGCAAAAGCCCATCCGTGATTATTTAAAAGCACTCCGGAAAAAAGATAAAAAGAAGTTTTATCTTGCAGCAGGACAGTATGTCGCGCTGGTAGCAATGTATGTTATAGCATTACTTATTGACTGGAAAAAAGCTTTACTCTACATTGTTATTCCCCACCAGGTTTCGCTTTTTAGTGTCTTGATTTTTAATTATATACAGCACGTACATGCCGATGAGGAATCTGAAATTGATCACTCACGCAATTTTACCGGTTTTTTAAATACTTTGCTGTTCAATAACGGCTATCATACTGTTCATCATGAGCGGGCAGGAATGCACTGGAGCGAAACTCCAGCGGCGCATAAGAAGATCGAACATACGATTAACCCCTCACTTATTGAATCAAGCTTCTGGGGCTATATCACCCGGGTGTATTTTGTAGGGATGTTTTCAAAGCGTCATCGTACTGAATCAAGCCGCCTGCTGCGTTTAAAAAAAGTGAAAGAAGGAAAGCTGGAGGAAGGAATGGCATAGTGTTTAAAACCAGTACCGGTTTATTAAAAGAAAATCGGTTTCGAACATACCCCATAATATCATGGCAATATAGGCTTTATTGTCTCTCATATCCATACTTCGGTTGCAGATAATAAATTTATGGGACTTATGTATTTTCTTCGCAAACCCTTTCTGTTTATTATGATTATGCATAAAAAAAGGCTGAAGTTGAATTTAACCGGGCAGTCTGTGACTTACCGGCTATAAATATAACTAGTCACGGTAACATCTATTCCACTTACATCGGTTGATATTATTTTTCGGGTCTCAGTGTTGTTCCAATCTAACGCCTGACCTGGTAATTTTCTTTATCGGGTCGTCCTTATTTCGCGCACAATCTACTTAAGTCGATAAATTTATTTTCCTGAACGAAATATTTTTGTTTTTTCGATTACTTCAAACTTTCCATGTAACACTAATCACGGTTCAGACAATTCTCATACAATAAGCCAGCTAACGCCACTAATTGACTCTCTACCCTGCATAAAACGTTATTTGATTCAAAACAATGTTTATTGCAAGTAAGAATAGTTGGTTAACTTTCCTTAAAAACTATGATCGGCAAAAAAGGTCTTGTAATATTAAATACTATAACCCTGGCACTTATGTTTGTTTGTCAACTACGCCTCAGGTACAGGTATCTTTTTGACAGTAACCGTAGGAGAAGTAAGCCATAAATATGATACCTTGTTTGCACCTGCAGGTTACGCTTTTATCATTTGGAGTCTTATATTTTTATTATGCATAGTTTTTGTCGTTTACCAGTGGATCTTATTGAAAAATGAGGATCCTGTGCAATACATAAAACGTACGGGTATCTGGTTTTCCATAAGTAATATTGCCAATGCCTTATGGATATATTGCTGGACCAATGAAATGATTGGCTGGTCCGTAATTCTCATTCTTTTACTGCTGCTTAGTCTTTATGTTTTAACAGCACGATTACGACTCGAATTAGATGATGAACCTGTTCGTACCATATTTTTTGTCTGGTGGCCTGTTGTTTATTATCTGGGATGGATTATGGTAGCAACAATAGCTTGTATTGCATCATGGTTTGTATATAGCGGCTGGCATGGAGGCCCAATCGGAGAAGTTGTATGGACAATAATTATGATTGTTATTGCGGGTATTTTATATCTTTTGCTGGTAAAAAACCGAAATATGCGTGAAGCTGCATCGGTTGGTATTTGGGCTTTCATCGCTATTGCTGTTCGCCATTGGCACACCCATAGTAATATTGCAATAACAGCAATTACAGGCTCCGCTATTTTATTAGTAGCAATAGTCATTCACGGTTATAAATACAGATATTTTAGCCCTGGTGCTAAAATAAAAAGGGGTGAGTGGAGGTAAAACCCGTATCATCTACTCATAAAGTCTGCAAAACATCCCTTCGATACTTTTTAATGCGGCGAGAAATGAGGTATAAAAAAATAATAGAGAGCTTCAAAAAAATAGACTATAAATAGCCTGTACCTGCACTTCGCTTCATTCAGAGTATTTATCTCCTTCAAAAAATCGTTTAATCTTCCTCCAACCTAGTTTCCGTGTATTTTTTAAAACTGTCAAGGATGACCTGCCAGCCGCCTCTTTGCAACTCAATGGGATAAGTGCTTTCAGTTTCAAAGGTTTCAACAACTTTAGTTTCATTTCCACTGCTTGTAAAAGATACTTTCACTTTTCTTCCATCGGCAATCGTGTATTCTATGTATTCATTTTCCTTTATAACATCATAAATGCCACCAAAATCAAATCCGAAACTTCCATCTTTTGCTTCCATTCTCGAAACGAATTTACCATCAACCCATAAATCATTTTCAGTATGTGGAGTATGCCAATCGTCTGACGCATTATTCCACTTTTCTATGTGTTCAGGTCCTGTCCAAAACTTCCATACTTTTTCTACCGGCGCTTTAACTGTATTTTCTACCGTGATGGTTTTGTTTTCTGTTTCCATTTTTTTTAGTTTTAACTTGTATAAATTAATTGTCCTGCTGAGGTCTCCTCTCATAGCCCTTGTGTGCATGCAACTCTTTTAGAGCTATGTCCTTTAGTTCATTTTTTATAAGAAATGGTAGTTCAACTTCTTTTTTAGTTAGTTTAAATCCTATAAAAGGCTCTTTCTGTAACCCGGCATTTTTAATGCATAGTAAAAAAACCTTTTTAAAATTAGCTAAATACTTCATTGTACTGTTATGATTGCAGTTTCTCACAACGTTTTAACCAAAAAGCATAATCATTAACGAACTCATAATTAAGTTTATTTACTTACAAATCCAGTAACTTATATTTCCACTGGATAGTAAAATACCTCTTGCTAAACACTTCATAAGTAACTTCTTTCCAAGACTGTTTTGCTACTTCAATAGGTACTTGTCTTTGATACAAATAACGATGGAGTGCAAAAGAAGTAAGAGTACATTCTTTTATAATTTTTATCAAGCTACCTGTACCCTGATGTTCCTTTATGAAGCTTGAAGAAATGGCTTTCGAAAAGAAAGAATATCCTAATATTCTCAAAAGATCCTCCTACAACCAAAAATGATAAGCACATACCAACTCGTTTTATCGTTCTAAACTATGTTTCATGTTTGAAAAAGCACGTTCATTCATAATAACATAAGGTAATTAATCTATATTTAGATAAGGATAGAACCAGACAAAATTGCACTTAACCTGAAAATAAGCGAATATTAAAGGTTCCTTTTTGATTTAAACGCATCATCCTGATCCTGTCGCTTACAAAAAAGCTTTTCTGCCAGGTTATTGAGTAATAGATTTTCCGGTTTTGCTGAAATGAAAAATCAGGAAACCGATGGACATCAGGAAAAGAAATCCGGAGGCCACCATAAAAGCGGAGGAAAGAGATAGAATTTTTAAAACCGGGAAAACAATGATCGGAGATAAGAATTGGCCCAGGAACCAGAATGTGGTAAGCTTTCCAATTTCCTTTCCCCTTATTTCCGGCGGAGCAATTTTCATTACCCACATATTGGTATTCGGTATCATCATACCCATACCCAATCCCGATAACATCGTTCCAATAACAACTAATAAATACGTGCTGGAGATAGAAATACAAACAAATCCTGCGGCCATAAGCAAGTATCCCATAGAGAAAACAGAAAGAAAACTAAACCGGCCTTTTAACCTGAAATAGGAAAAGGATGAAATGGCAGAAAATGCTGTGCTTGTTGCAATAGCTGCTCCAATCAATGAATTCTTTTCGACTCCTATGGCCTTCAGGTGAAAGGGTATTTGTACAGGTATTAAAAAGAAAATTATCCACATAAACATGGTATTGAAGAACAACATCCAAATTATTCTCGGTGCCTTGACATTTGCGTTAGCCTGATTTCTTTTTTCTGAAACTGCCGGCTCCCGGAGAAATGTAATACTGAGAGGAAGGACCAAAAGAGAAGATAAATAAATAAGGAAAGGATATCTCCACCCAAAATCTGCAAGAATACCTCCCAACCCAATAAACAGAATTCCACCCATTGACATAAATGCTATCTGTATGCCGACAAATTTCTGTCGCTCTATGCCCTCAAAGTAGTCAGCTATCAGCGTAATTACTATAGTCATGGACATGCCTACTGAGATTCCAAGTACGGCCCTGGAAATCATGATGTGATAAAGATTATTCAGGAAATATCCGGCCGCTCCGGATATAGCATAAAGCACCAGCGAAAACCACAAAAATCTCAACCTGCCATGCCGGTCAATAAGGCGTCCTGCAATAGGAGAGAATATGGCAATCATTAAGGCCGGCAGGGTTAATACTAACTTAACAAGGAACGCTGCATTTTTAATGTCAGAGAATGCCAGGGCCATCTGGGGTAATGCAGGAGAAATGGTAATTACAGACATTATTGTCAGACTGCTTACCAGAAGAAGCGTAAGCTTCAATTTCCATGTTTTATTTTCCATTGATTTTGCTTTCCCATTAGAGATCATATCTGTTTGTTTGCTGGGGTCCATGGGTGAGCAATTTGTTCCAAGGTAAATATTTTTACAAAGAAGGTCAATATCTGTCTTAAAATATTTTAAAGAGTCCTGAAGGTTGATAGTGCAATCAGCAATGATTACCTTTAATTAATGGTGAACTTCAAAAGTTAACTAAAGATCACTTCTTTATGAAAAACAGTAACCTCATACTGATCATTCTTTGCTGTTTATTTTATTCGTTTGATAAACAAAAACAAGAGAAAAGACCCAATATCGTATTAATCTTAGCTGATGATCTCGGGTTTTCAGATCTTGGATGTTTTGGAAGTGAAATTGCCACGCCTAACATTGATGCCCTTGCAAGTCATGGACAAATATTTACCAGTTTTTATACTGCAGCTACTTGCTCCCCTTCCAGGGCGATGTTACTTACGGGCACTGATAATCATATTGCCGGATTAGGAAATATGGCTGAAAGAGTTCCGGACATTCCCGAACAAGTTGGACAGCCAGGATATGAAGGATATCTTAATGACAGGGTAATTTCTGTTGCACAATTAATGAAGAATGCAGGTTATCACACTTACATCGCAGGAAAATGGCACCTCGGGATGACACCAGATCAAAGCCCCTCTGCGAAAGGCTTTGAAAGATCATTTTCCTTACTTGATGCTTGTGCTAATCACTTCGTTCCTGACACCCGTGCAAATCCTTTTTGGGAAGATGGTCACTTTACTCAATATCCTGACGGGAAATATTCAAATGATTTATACACCGACAAATCGATCAGCTTTATTAAAGAAGATCACGCAGATAAAAAGCCCTTTTTTCTTTATGCTGCTTACACTTCACCACATTGGCCTTTACAGGCGCCCTCCGAATACATCGAAAAGTATCATGGAGTATATGATATGGGCTATGATAGCCTGAGGGCTTTACGCTTTCATTCTTTACAGGAAAAAGGCATAGTTGCCGAAAGTGTCAGTTTGCCACAACTTCCTTCGGTAAAAGGCAGCTTATATTATATTACTCATAACCCTTTGCTGCCCTGGAAATCTCTTAGCAAAATCGAGCAGAGAATTGAAGCCAGGAAAATGGAAATTTATGCGGGTATGATTGATAATTTGGATTATAATATTGGACGGCTTATCCAATATTTAAAAGAGATTGGAGAATATGACAATACTTTTTTTGTTTTTTTATCCGACAACGGCCCCGATGTTTTTGAAGGAAATGAAACACCAGACAAAAACAATCCTTATCCATATATGGGTACTGCCAATTCTTTCATTGCTTATGGACCCCAATGGGCTCACGCCTCAGGCGCTGTCAATAGTCTATACAAGGGTTATAGTGCAGAGGGTGGCATTCACTGCCCTATGGTCGTAAAAATGCCGTTTCAACAAGAGGGCAGGGGCATCGTCACTGCCTTCACCACTATTATGGATCTGGCGCCCACCTTTCTTGATCTGGCTGGTGCGACTTATCCTTCAGTTTACCAGGGAAGACAAATAACCCCTTACAAAGGAACATCATTACTACCTTTTTTAAATAAGAAAAGAAACTCTGTTCATACCGATGACTATGTTATGGGATGGGAGTTATTTGGAAGATGCGCAGTTCGAAAAGGGAAATGGAAGATAACAAAAATAGAACCTCCCTTTGGCAAAGGTGTTTTTCAACTCTTTGACATGGAAAAAGATCCAACTGAATCGCACGACTTATCTGATCAATATCCGGACAAATACCGGGAAATGTTAGAGCACTGGAGAGCTTATGTAAAGGATAACGGAGTGATTGTAGCGGAGCATTAATCTCCATTCAAAAAAGAAAACGACATAATAAAAGATGGAAAAGCAGATCTCTTTTTAGATGTGTATTAGTTTCATCTGATTCTGATTTTTTATTTTTTATCGCCTGCCGCTATTGGCAAAAAAAATGGTTTTGGTTGTGGAATAATGGGTTCCAGTTTTTTGTTGGCAAGACCCGGATGATTAGCAGGTATGAAGGTAGAGCGGAATCCTGCATAAGCAAATGGTATTGGAGAATTGGGATCACCATTCGGTTTACGAATATCCCCGTGATAGGGTTTAAATATTCCCAGACAATTTTACCATCTGGAGTTACTTCCAAAAAACGCCCTCTTGCTCCTTCATTGATAAAGGTGTTGCCGTTATTCATCCGGTGTGCCCCTGAAATAAAACTGCTCCAAAAGGATAGAGTGTCTTTAGCCACATAGACCCATACAGGTTTCTCAGGACCGTAAGGTTTGCCTTTATCTATAATATAATTACCCTTTTTGTATACCGGAGGAGTGAATTCATATATTGCAGAATAATTATGGACATCATTTCCCATATTACTAAAATCTATTTCTCCGGGAGGATGATTGTTGAATACCGTTAAATTTCCTGCACCGGGCTTTCCTTTCTCAATCCATCTGATATCATGCTGCCCAAATAATTGCCTTTTAGTTGAATCGCCCCTTTGATAGTTTTGAGGATTTCCCCACCGGTACAGAAAATCTCCACCTTTTCCCGCACGGCCACCCTTATGCGATGCTGCCTCTTTTATTGTTGTGCTATGATCAATGATAAATATTTCATTCAAATTGGGTGAGCTAAAAACAATCTGATCCAGATCGGCATTATATTTAATGGCATTAAAATGAAAAATATCTGCTCCCCTGTTATCAGCAGTCTCGTTTCTTTCAGCCATTCCCTTTGCCTGCAATATGTCCATGCTGTCCTGGGTTATTGCTGGTGGCAATGGTATGCCTTTACTATTAAAATCTAATAATTCGGGATGATTTTGGGGCTTACCATAATTAGCTTTTTTTGCATCATGGTCTTGAATCAAATGATCCCAAACATGCCATTCCCATACAATCTTACCCCCACTCTTACCTTGCGGCTCAATTTCTATAATCTTTTCTAACCACGGTCCTGACTTAGGTATCTTTTCCGGTTTTCTTCCTTTTGCTATAGCATCGTCATACGATTTGGTTTCATACGCTATGGCAAGGATATTTCCATTGGGCAATACTGTAAAATCATGATGTGTTATGTGTTCTTCCGTAGCATATTCAAAATCCCATAACATCTTATTGTTCCAGGTAATTTTTTGTATTCGTCCATAGGGTCCACCAAAACCAAAGACGGGATAGTCCGGATCTTCTGCACTTTGTACAAGCGATCCGTCATCTTGTAAATATGCCCCTAACACTGCATAATTTCCCTTCCATTGGTGCACTACCTCGCCCCTCCGGTTCAGTAAATAAACTAATGCGGAATTAGGTACGACAAACATAATATAGCCATTAGCCAACCCTTCAGAATTAATTTTTAAACCGCGAGGTATATAAAGTCCGAACATATTTCGGTCTTTAGGTGCAGTTGCTTTTTTATTTGATGTGTCTTTATTTTGAACCTTGACCTGGCAGAATGATCCGATAGATATCCATACCAATAAAGAAAGAAGTAAGAGCGCCTTTTTCATTTTGAATGGGTTGAAGTTAATTTTGGAATACTAATATTTGGAACAAAAATTTATGCAGTAATGCAAAACATACTTTTTATTTATCGCCTGAAGGTGGTGCTGGCATAACAAATACTTTTGGTTGTGGATTTAAAGGCTCTAATTTTCCATTTGCAAGCGCGGTGTAAATTGGATCACCGTTTGGTTTTCACACTTCAGCGCGATAAGGATTCAGATATTCCCAATACGTTACCTTTATTTTTTATCCCCTGCCGGTGGTGGCAAAAAAAATGGTTTTGGTTGTGGAATAATAGGTTGCAGTTTTTTATTAGCAAGTCCCGGATGATTGGCAGGTATGAAAGTAGAGCGGAACCCCCAATAGGCAAATGGTATAGGCGAAATTGGATCACCGTTTAGCTCGCGTATATCACCATGATACGGATTTAAATATTCCCAGACAATTTTACGATCTGGTGTCACCTCAAAAAACCGTCCTTTAGCCCCTTCAATTATAAACGTGTTGCCGTTAGGCATCCGCTGTGCGCCTGATATAAAACTGCTATAAAATGAAAGGGTATCGGAAGCAACATACACCCATACAGGTTTCTCCGGACCAAATGTTTTGTCTTTTTCTACAATATAATTGCCGTTTTTATCTACAGCAGGAGAGAATTCATACACTGCAGAGTAATTATTGGTTGCACCGTTCATAAGATTTCCAACAGGATCTCCGGGAGGATGATTGTTGAATACCGTTAAATTTCCTGCTCCCGGCAATCCTTTCTCAATCCATCTAACGTCATGCTGGCCAAACAATTTCCGGTTAGTTGAATCACCCCTTTGATAGTTTTGAGGATTACCCCACCGATATAGAAAATCTCCTCCTTTTCCCCCGCGGCCACCTTTGTGAGATGCTGCCTCTTTTGTAGTTGTACTGTGATCAATGATAAATATTTCATTCAGGTTTGGTGAGCTGAAAACAATCTGATCCAGATCAGGATTATATTTTATGGCATTAAAGTGATAAATATCTGCTCCTAAGTTATCGACTGTCGCATTTCTGTGTGCCATCCCCTTAGCCTTTAAACTGTCCAAAGCTTCCTCGGTCATGGCCGGAGGCAATGGCGGCCCTATATTGAAATCTAACAGTTCCGGATGATCTGCAGGTTTACTGAAGTTGCTTTTTTTGGAATCAAAATTCTGGATCAAATGATCCGATAAATGCCACTCCCATACGATCTTACCACCAGTCTTTCCTTCAGGCACAATTTCTACGATCTCTTCCAACCAGGGTCCCGACTTAGGTGTCTTTTCCGGTTTTCTTCCCATTGCTATGGCTTTGTCATACGACATAGTTTCATAAGCTATAGCAAGTATATGACTGTTAGGCATAACAGTAAAATCATGATGAACAATGTGTTCTTCATTAGCATATTCAAAATCCCACAATATCTTACCCTCCCAGCTAATTTGTTGTATACGTCCATACGGACCGCAACAGCCAAACACCGGAAAATCGGGATCTGCTGCACTCTGAAAAAGAGATCCATCATCCATAATATAGGCGCCCAACACGCCATAATTTCCTTTCCATTGATGCACTACTTCACCCCTGCGGTTGAGTAAATAAACCAATGCGGAATTAGGAACTGAAAACATGATATAACCGTCAGCCAACCCCTCGCTATTAATTTTTAAACCGCGTGGTATATATAGTCCAAACATATTTCTGTCTTTTGGAGCGGTTAGCTTTTTGTTTGATGAGTCTTTGTTATTGACATTAACCTGGCAGAAGGTTCCTGCCGATATACTTGTCAATAGCAGGAGAAGTAAATATGCCTTTTTCATGTTGCTATGATGTGGTTTATTTTGTAAAAAGAGAATAGTCAATGTTTTTTCTATTATCCCGATTATGTTTATTTTTTACCGTCTGGCGATGGCGGAGGCAATACGAATACTGCGGGTTGTGGATTTACAGGTTCCAACTTTCGATTGGCAAGGCCCGGATGATCTGCCGGAATAAATGTAGCCCGAAACTCACTAAAGGTCAGCGGCATAGGGGCGATTGGATCACCGTTGGGTTTTCGAACATCACCACGATACGGATTTAAATATTCCCAGACAATTTTCCCTTCTTTAGTCACCTCAAAAAACCGTCCTTTGGCACCTTCATTTATAAAAGTATTACCGTTATTCATGCGATGCGCACCGGAAATGAAACTGCTCCAAAAGGAAACAGAGTCCGGGGCGATATAAGTCCAGACAGATTTTTCGGGACCAAAGGCTTTACCTTTCTCTATAAGATAGTTGCCCTTTTTATCTTTAGGGGGAGAAAATTCATAGATAGCAGAATAATCCATGCTGTCCCTGTTTTTGACATCATTATTGAATACCGTAAGATTACCCACACCCGGTTTTCCTTTCTCAATCCAGCGAATATTATGCTGCCCAAATAATTTCTGATTAGTAGAATCTCCCTGGTGATAGTTCTGAGGATTTCCCCAGCGATACAGAAAATCTCCTCCTTTTCCCCAGCGGCCGCCGGTGTGACCCGCTGCCTCTTTTGTGGTTGTACTGTGATCTATAATGAAAATTTCACTTAATGAAGGAGAACTAAAAGCAATTTGATACAAATCAGCGTTATAGCTGATTGCATTAAAATGATAGTTATCTGATCCCATATTTTCAGGTGTTTGGTTTCTTCTTTCCCTTCCCTGCTTTTTTAAAATATCCATGCTGTCCTGGGAAATGAGGGGTGGTATGGTATCTCCAACATTAAAATCTAATAATTCCGGGTGGTCTGCTGGCTTGCCATAATTTGCTTTTTTAGAGTCATAATCCTGGATTAAATGATTCCAGATGTACCATTCCCAAACGATTTTACCATGACGCTCTCCCTGAGGTTCTATCTCGACAATTTTGCCGGGCCACAGGCCTGCTTTAGGTATTAATTTTGGTTTTCTGCCTGCTGCCACAACTTCAGCGGCTGCTCTGGCTTCCCAGGCTATAGCAAGAACATGGCCGTTAGGCATTACCGTGAAATCATGATGCGTATGTTCTTTTTCATTAGCATATTCAAAGTCCCACATCATTTTACTATTCCATGTAATTTTTTGTAATCTTCCGCATTCTCCGCCACCTGCAAATACAGGAAAATCAGGATCAACAGCGTTCTGTACAAGCGATCCGTCATTTTGAAGATAAGCTCCAAGCACTCCATAATTTCCTTTCCATTCATGAACTACCTCACCCTTACGGTTGACAAGATAAACTGAAGCAGAATTAGGAACTGCAAACATGACATAACCATTGCTTAAACCATCAGAGGTAATGGTTAAACTGCGCTTAATTCCTTGTCCAAACATATTTCTGTCTTTTGCGACAGTCGCTTTTTTATTTAATGAGTCTTTATTTAATGAGTCTTTATTATTTACATTAATCTGGCAGAAGGACAATATTGCCATATATACAAACAGATGAAGAAGTAAAATCCTCTTTTTCATATTAACTTATTTGACATGATTTCTATAAATACTCTTCTTGAACAACCTCAATACTATCACTTGGGTGATTTCTCTTGCTGATAAAATCCTCTTTATTTTTTATCGGCTGCCATTTGCGGTGAAGGCATAACAAATGCTTTCGGTTGCGGATTGAGCGGCTCCAATTTTCGATTTGCCAGTCCCGGATGATCTGCAGGAATAAATGCAGATCGAAACGTACTGTAGGTTAAGAACATCGGTGAATTTGGATCACCGTTTGGTTTTCGTATTTCACCCCGGTAAGGATTTAAATATTCCCAAACAATTTTACCTTCTTTGGTAACTTCAAAAAAACGCCCTCTGGCTCCTTCATTAATAAAAGTGTTACCGTTCTTCATTCGATGTGCGCCTGAAATAAAACTGCTCCAAAAGGAAATAGAGTCAGGCGCTATATAAGTCCATACAAGTTTATCGGGACCATAAGTTTTATCGTTGCCAAGTATATAATTGCCTTTTTGATCTGTGGGAGGAACTATCTCGTAGACGGCAGAGTAATTCATCTTATTGCGGTTGTGTATATCGTTATTAAATACCATTAGATGACCTTCGCCAGGGTAACCTTTTTCAATCCACCTGACATCATGCTGTCCGAACAATTTTTGATTAGCAGAATCTCCACGTTGATAGTTTTGAGGGTTTCCCCAGCGATAGAGAAAATCTCCTCCTTTGCCCCAGCGGCCACCCTTATGCCCTGCTGCTTCTTTGGTTGCAGTACTATGATCAATGATAAAAATTTCACTTAAATGAGGAGAACTAAAAGCAATTTGGTCTAACTCAGCATTATATTTTATTGCATTAAAATGATAGATATCTGATCCCATGTTTTCGGGAGTTTGATTTCTCCACGGCATCCTTCCCTGTGACCTTAAAATGTCCATGCTATCTTGAGAAATAAGGGGTGGTAAAGTATCGCCTACGTTAAAATCCAGTAATTCGGGATGATCGGCAGGTTTACCGTAGTTGGCTTTCTTAGAGTCATAATCCTGGATTAAATGATCCCATACATGCCATTCCCAAACTACTTTACCATGCCGGTTATCCAACGGTTCTATTTCAACAATTCTATCGGGCCAAAGGCCTGCTTTTGGTGTTAGCTTAGGTTTTCTGCCTGCCGCCATAACTTCATCCGCTGTCCTGGCTTCCCACGCAATGGCGAGCACATGGCCATTAGGCATTACTGCTAAATCGTGATGTACAAGAGCTTCTTGATCTGCGTATTCAAAATCCCACAACATTTTATTGTTCCAGTTAATTTTTTGTAATCTTCCGGCTTCGCCTCCACCGGCAAAAACAGGAAAATCAGGATCAACAGCATTTTGCATAACAGATCCGTCATTCATCATGTAAGCTACCGTGGCAGTACCGCCATAATTGCCTTTCCATTCATGTACTACCTCACCCTTTCGGTTAATTAAATAAACGGATGCAGAATTAGGAACTGAATACATTACGTATCCATCAGTCAGACCTTCAGAGCTAATGGTTAAGCCACGACGTATTCCCTGGCCAAACATATTTCTGTCTTTTGGGGCAGTGGCTTTTTTATCTATAGAGTCTTTGTTGTTTATGTTTACCTGGCTGAGTGATAATATTGATATACATACAAGCAAATGGAGAAGTATGAGCGTCTTTTTCATTTTCAAATTAGTTGGGGTTAAATTCTACACACACCTATATATATCGAACAGAAATCTGCGCAGTAATATTAAGCATACTGATTTTATTCTCTAATTTAATAACTAATGGCTGTATTACATAATTTTTTTAAAAAAAAAATAATTAATTTAAAAAAGCAGCATAATAGCTTGCATTAAAGGAAATTAAATTTTATCTTTATAACACTCACTTTCTAAAACCAAAACTTCCAAAAATGTCAATCAAAATCATTGGAGCAGGATTACCACGAACCGGCACAAATACTCTTAAAGAGTCTCTTGAAAGGCTGGGTTATATGAAGACTTATCATATGAAGGAACTTCTGGTACATCCGGAGAATCTTCATTATTGGTTAACCCTGAAAGAAACAGGTACAACGAAATGGGAAGAATTATATAATGGGTTTCAGGCAACTGTAGACTTCCCTGGATATCCCTGGTATAAGGAGCACATGAAACAGTATTCTGATGCAAAAGTTATTTTGACTGTAAGACCGTTTGAGAAGTGGTATACGAGTGTTTACAGTACCATTTGGCAAGCGGGCCCACAAACAGTTCCGCAAAAAATAGCCATGTTGTCCAAGCTGCTTTTCAATTCCCGCCTCCGGTCAGTAATTAAGTGCGTAAAACTTGCTAAAGAAATGATTTTCAAGGTACATTTTCAAGGAAAATTCCAGGATAAAGCCTTTGCTGAAAAAACGTTTAATAAGCACATAGAAGATGTTAAAGCATATGTTCCGGCAGAGAAATTACTTGTTTATGATGTTAGTGAAGGTTGGGGACCTCTTTGTAAATTTTTGGGTGTCCCGGTTCCTGGTGAACCTATTCCTCATTTAAACAAAAAGGAGAATTTTAAGGAAATGTTAGGTGAACTCATGAAGGGCAATATGGTTTAGGGAATTTGAATGGCCGGGTTTAAAAACATTTCTTTGAATTCTTCCTGGTGTTCTACATAACAAGAGCCTAATCCTGCATTATAACAAAAGCAAGGGAACCTTTGTGCATTTCTATAATCAGTTCTCTTTCCCCTTTTTTCAATTTAAGTTTATACCAGGCATTTTAAAAAGCAATGAACGACGGGTTCAACAATTCTTCTTTATTGTACAAAAGTTCTCTCTGTAAATCCGTTTCGTAAACACCCATATTTAAAGATCGCAAAAGAGCATGTCCCGCTGCAGTATCCCATTCCATAGTAGGTGCCAGCCTGGGGTAAATATCGGCAGTACTTTCGGCTAATAGCATTAGTTTCAGAGAACTGCCCATGGAGGTGAGCTGTACATTACGAAATTGATTTATAAAGGCTCTGGTGTCTTCGTTCATATGTGATTTAGATGCAACAATTATTATTTGTTCTTTCTGCTGCAGTTCTTCCAGACTTCTTTTTTTCGAAATGAATGATAACTGTACCTGCTTGCCTTTTTCTATCTTATAAACACCTGTTTCTTTCGAACCGTAATATAAGACGTCAAGGCAAGGTGCATAAATAATACCTGCAACAGGAGTGTTATAATGCATCAATGCTATATTCACCGTAAACTCACCGTTTCTTTTTATAAATTCCTTCGTGCCATCCAGTGGATCTACCAGCCAGAACCACTCCCAACTTTTCCGCTCCTCATATGGAATGTGGCTGCCTTCTTCAGAAAGTACAGGTAAACCCGTCTCTTGCAGATGTGAGGTAATAATAGCATTGGCTGCTTTATCGGCAATTGTAAGGGGAGAATGGTCGCTTTTCATTTCCACGCCGAAGTCTCCCGTGCCATATACTTCCAAAATGGCTTTTCCTGCCTGTAATGCAGCTCTTTTCGCAACTTCCAGCAGATGTTGTATTTCAATCATGTTTTGGTGGTATGTATATTTATTTACATTAAATACTATAGTAAGTTTGTTGCGTTTCCAGATGCATTACCGGCTCCACTAACCTAACAATCTTATACATAGACTCTTCTACCGTTTCCTCGGCAGTCCGTACCTCTATATCCGGTGACGCAGGTGGGTCATATGGAGCACTGACGCCGGTAAAGTTTGGAATAAAACCTTTTCGTGCTTTAGCATACAATCCTTTTACATCACGCTCTTCACAAACTTCCACCGTACAGTTTACGTAAACTTCAATAAAACGATTTTCTCCCACGATATTTTTTATAGCCATGCGGTCTTCCCCGCAAGGTGATATAAAAGAACAAATAACAGTAAGACCAGCATCTAACATCAACTTAGCAACCTCGCCAACCCTTCGCAAATTTTCTTTACGATCCTCTTCAGAAAAACCTAAGTCTTTACAAAGACCATTACGTACATTATCGCCATCAAGCATAAATACTTTAAAGCCTTGCAGGAAGAAATAGTGCTCGAGGCGAAGGGCTAATGTTGTTTTGCCTGATCCCGATAAACCCGTAAGCCATATAAGATGCGGCTCCTGAATCATCGCTTCTTTACGTTGCTCGTAGCTGATATTGGAATCGAAAGGAAAGATAATATTGGTCATAGTTATAAATTATAATAAAGTGAAATAAAAACAATGCAGGCCGTAGTATAAAGCAGAGTAAGCGGAAAGCCTATTTTAAAAAAATCTATAAATGAATAATTACCTGGTCCATATACCATTAAATTGCATTGGTAACCGATTGGTGACAAGAAATCGCAGGATGCAGCAAAAGCAATAGCCACAAATACAGGTGTAGTACTAATGTGTAATTGGTTAGCCAGAGAGACGGCCAGAGGAAAAACAATGGCTATTGTGGCTGGATTAGATATAACAGCAGTTATGAATAATGTTACGCCAAACAGCAGGGATATAGCTGCGACCGGATGTGTACCGCTCACACGCAATACTCCTGTTGCTGCCCATTGCGCTGCTCCTGATTTAGAAAGGGCCAGGCCAATAGCCAGGGAAGCTATTAACAATACAGCCAAATCAAAATCAAAAGCTTTTTTAAAGTCATAAAACCGAAGCGTTTTTATAGCTACAAACACCAGTATTGCCAGCGATGTTGCGATAAATAAGTCGATAACCCTTGTTATACCTAAGATCAATAGGGCTAATGCTGCAAAAGGAGCTATTTTATTCAGGAAAGTTTTTTTTCTTCTTACCAATTGTATATCGTGGCGTTTGAGCAGGAACAAGTCCGATTGATGGCTGTGCATTTTATCTCCTCCCAACAACAGCACCAGATCTCCGGCACTTAAAATAGTTTCTCCAACCGGCCCTGCAATTCTTTTACCCTGCCGGTGAAGTGCAATAATAGAAGAATTGTATCGCTGCCGGAAATTTGATTCCCTGACTTTTTTTCCAATCAGGTTAGAGTTAACAGGAATAACCGCTTCTGCACAGTGGTGGTGCCGGTATTTATTAAGCGTAGTCGTATTAGGCAAGGTTAAACCTTTTACCTCCTTTACCAATTGTGCAATAGCGCCCGTTCTGCCGGAAAAATAAAGGCGGTCACTCTCATGCACCACCTCTTCCGGTGATACTGGAAAAATTGATTGGCCGTTACGTACGACCTCAAAAAGGTAAATATCCTTCAGATTACGCAAATGCGTTTTGATGGGCTCCCCGATGAGAATGGAGGAAGGTTCTACTACCGTTTCTACTACGTATTCATTCAGATTTTCTTCCAGTTCTTTGGTGGCGCTTTTTTTATCGGGCAATAATGTGTAACCGACAGTATATAAATACGTCAATCCCAATACGGTTACAATCAATCCTAAAAAAAGAAAATCTTTATAATTTAAAAGCGGTAAGCGAGACTCAGCAATGAGGCCATTCAACAAAAGATTAGTAGAAGTGCCAACTACCGTTATCATACCGCCGAGTACAGTTGCAAAAGATAAGGGTATCATGAATCTGGAAGCGGGAAATCCTTTACGGTCCACCCAGTCTTTTACATATGGTATCATAAATGCTACAATAGGAGTATTGTTGATAAAGGCAGAGCAGGAAGAAACAAACAGCATCAGGCGCAGTAAAAATTGTTTGGGCAGCAGATTTGGATTGAAGAGATAATTGAAAAACCCGTAGCCAAACTCTTTTTTAAAACCTGAAGAAAGTATAAGCAGTAAAAAGATAACAAGAACTTGTTTGTTATCTAACCCCTTCAATATGTCTGCTGGTTTCAGAATGCCAAAAAACAGAAATATAAAAACAGCCGCCAGGAATAAGACAGATGGCCTTACCTTATTGCTATATAAAGCAACAATAAGCAAAACAACTGTAGTTAATACTAGGAAAGACGACATATTGATGATTGTAACTGTTTTGCAAGCAGTACGCGTCTGTTAAAAAACAAACACTATATCATTTTCGAACAAAATACATTTAATTAATCATATATCCAACAGCTTATAGGCAATTACATGAATAGCAGATTATTTATCTTTCGTCTTTGATACTGAAGAAGTAAAAGCTAAATACTATAAAAAGCAGCAGGGGGGCGCAAATCAAAGTTTAAGTATATTTAGCATTCAGTGTATATCGTTTTGTTGTCAAAGCTTTTCGTATAGTTTCCTTTTTTTTATTTGCATAGGTAAGATTGGTTATTTTTTTAAATAAAACAAATTTTTTTCCCATTAATCTAAAATTGTTCCGTTCGCATTTTCTCTTTCTTTTCAAATATTATTCATTTGAACCGCTGCTTTATCAGATGTAATCCAGATGTAGCGATAAAAGTCACGAACACACTTATGCCCGCTAATTTTGATTATAAGTTCAATAGGAGTACCTGCTAAAAACTGAGGGACTTATCTATTAATTTCGATTTAAGAATATATTCTGCTCTTTCTAAGACAACTGACATTTTGATAAATCTGTTTCATATATTTCATTTATTTCCTCTTCATTTAAGTAAATTTCATCCAAAATTTCATCTACTATTTTAAACTCTTCAAAATCAGAGTTATAATTTTGTTTCTTATTCTATTAGGAAGAAAAATTCTTAAAATCAATACGCTTTGATGCAACTGAAACAACGCTTAATTTTATTATGTCGGCTTACAACCTGATCAGTTTATTTAAACGGGTAATAGTGCAAGACAAAGTGAGGCCAACCTTAAAGACCCTTCGTTACAGTTCTTTAGGAATTGGATCTTACATGCTAAAAAATGGTAGAGAACGCATCTTGAAAATGTCTTTGAATATGAAACGACGAAGTTGGGTAACAGAAACAAAACCTTTGAGGCTGTCTCAAAACTAAAGTTGAGGCGACCTCTTTTTGTATAGGATTGCAGAGGTAACTATATCAGAATGGTTTTAAAAGGAAATCTCCTAGCCAGTTCTAATGGTATAATGTTTCATTTCCTATGATATTCGATAAATATTTATTTAACTGCCTTTTCTTTTTTCCTTAAGTTCTAAGCTAAAGCCAGTAAACCTGTTTCAATGCTCGTTTTGTCACTTGCATCTTTATCAGAATTATATTTGGCAGACAATATTAATTCTAAGTCTGAACTTCCTTAAAAACAAAATATTCGACAAGCTTCCACGGGCCATTCAGGTACTCCCATAACTGCAAGCCTGTTGCTGATGTTGAGAATGGGGTAAAGTTGTTTTTTAATTCATCCAATAATTGCTTAACCTTCTGTACCGGCACTTTGTTTTGAACCGTTATATGTGGCCAGAGCTTTTGCCTGTCCTGCAGCGAAAGAAAATTCTGCCATTTGTTTTGAAGAGCTTTATGCAATTGCAGAAGTTCAGTGCTTTCTATTTTATAAGCTACCCCTTTGCCAATTGATACTACTTCATTAATAATCAACTCAAAAGGCATTTGCAGGTTGCACAAATCTTTTACAGTATCAGTAATTTTATATTCATTAGGTAATGCGTGAAATAAGGTGAGATGAGCATCAATAAAATTGCGTGAAGCCGGAAAATGTTTTTTACGAAGGGAATTAAAAAAAAGAGAAGCCTCTTTTTCGATTGCCAAAGTAAGTATTAAAGGAGGTTTGATCATGTGCAATAGTAGAAATTTTTTTAGTCTAAATACTTTTACATCACCAAGCTGAAGGGAGTGACGTAAAAACGCTTTTTTTTTCTCCAGGGTTTTCCGGTTTTTCTTATTGTGGAAGAATAGTTTAAGAAATTTCAAAAGCCTTAATGTGTTGTGTGAACTCGTAAAAAATAGACAGGTTAAGTAGATAATCGTCTAACAGGTGAAATGATATAAAGTGAATTATCTAAACCAACTACGATTTCATTAAAATATACAAAAATTTTCCTTGAATTAAAATATCGATTATTACGTTATTTCATGTTTAATTTATAAATTGTATGAATAAAAACAAAAGAATTCGAATGGAAATAAGAATTAAGAAAAAAGCTTTTTTTACAAAAACGATTCCCCTTTTTATATTAATTATTCTTGGTACTACAAAAGTTTCGGGGCAGTATAGCCAGCATCAAAAAAACGAGCAATGGCTTCAACAGTTAAACCAAATTGCAGTTTCAACAATCTTATTAAATAATGAACAAGACTTTCTTCCTATAAAAGACCTGGAACAAAAAATTGCAAGTGTGAATATTGGAGTTAATAATGCAGCAATATTTGACAGCCTTTTAAATAAGTATACAGCCATAACGAGTTTCTCAACAGGCACTACCGATTCTGCTTTTAATAACCTCAGCATTGATCTAAAGTTTTATAACACCATAATTGTTGAAACACCAGGTGGTGCTTTAAATGACCAAAGAACCCTTACTTTTTTATACGATATTCAAAAAAGCAAACACTTGATCCTTGTTGTGTATGGAAGTCCTGATGCTCTTACTTATGTTGATGGTATCAACCAACCTATAGTTTCAACCATAAACGACTCACCTGAAGCTGCAAATTTTACTGCTCAACTCATTTTTGGAGGAGTGGGTGCAACGGGTAAACTTAGCAGGAAATACTCGAAAAAATACCGAAAAAAAGCCGGGTTTGTTACTGCTGCTTCGCGTTTAAAATACACCGTTCCCGAAGATGCACGTATTGATATTTTCGATATACAACAGCGGGTAGATTCACTCGTAGCAGATGCTATACAAGGTAAAGCAGCGCCGGGAGCTGTAGTTATGGTAATAAAGGATGGTAAAGTAATTTTCAACAAAGCATATGGTGCCCATACTTATGATGGTACAGAAGCTACTAAAATTTCCGACATTTTTGATATGGCTTCCATTACCAAAGTTTTTGCCAGTACTGTAGCAATTATGAGGTTGTACGAACAAAAGAAAGTTTACCTCGACTCAACCTTCGGTTACTATGTACCTACAGCAAGAAATACAAACAAAAGCAACATTAAAATCAGGGAACTGCTGCTGCATCAATCAGGAATTGCAGCAGGTGTTGACCTTCCAATTCTTTTACCAGATGTAAGCACCGATTCCTCGAATGCTTACCCTGTAAAAGCTGGTAATAAAGTTTTTATTCGTAGGAATTACTTTAAAGAATTAATATGGCCGAGAATGTTGGGTGTAAAATTAGATACACCAAAATATGTATATTCTGATTTAAGCATGACCTATATGAAAGAGGTTATCGAAAATCAATCGGGCAACAGACTCGATGAGTATGTATCGAAACAGTTCTATTTGCCATTGGGTATGCAGTCGGCTGGTTTTAATCCTTTGTATCGTTTCGATTCAGCCAGGATTGTTCCTACGGAGCAGGAGGGCCGTTTTAGAAAGACTTTACTTCGTGGATATGTTCACGATCCAATGGCGGCTAAGTATGGCGGAGTATCTGGCAATGCCGGATTATTTGCAAGTGCCAATGATCTTGCTATTCTTTCTCAAATGATCTTGAACAGGGGAACATATGGTGGAACCAGGTACTATAGCCCAAAAACAATAGATTTATTCACATCAAAACAATCTGAGATAAGCCGCCGTGGACTAGGCTTCGATCGGGTTGATACAACAAGCGAACTGACTTATCCGTCAGCGGGGGCCTCACCACAAACTTTCGGTCATACAGGTTTTACCGGCACCTGTTTTTGGATCGATCCCAAATACAATTTTGTGTATATATTTTTAACTAACCGGGTATATCCTACGGTAACCAATACTTTATATGAATTGCGAACAGATGCAAATATCCAGGATGTTTTTTATGAAGCTATCCTTAAAAGTGCCGCTGGTAATGAAATAAATTAAAACAAACGCTTCCGATACAATCGGTTAATATTTCGCGCATTCTTGTTAGTGAACATAATGAACCGTCAACCTTAGAAAGTATAAAATAGTTGTTGCGTTTTAATTACTGCTTATATTAGTAACCTTCGCACTGGTAGAATTACCGGAATCTTGTTGTAAGAACTTCGTATATTCTTCAAGATATTGCTGCGGAGTGATTCTACTCTCCCTTATATGAGAAACATTCGTATTTATACATTGATAAGCAAAATCATATAAAATTCTAACTATTTTAGGATTTGGTGTAAGTGTATTATTGTCTCCGGTAATAAAAGCTCCACGCTTTCCCGTCTTTTCATCTCTTGCAATTTCGAGCATCGCATAATATACGGGTAACCTCGCTGTTTGTACCCGTTGTAATAACTCTGAAGAGCCTGATACAGCTTTTTCTGCACGATCAAATAGTTGGTTATATACAGTAATTAAAGAATCTGAAAGAAAAGCTTCTTTTTCCTCCGGGGGAGTTGCATAAATCATCAGTTTTGTTCCTGATTGCTTCAACTTATTTTCCAAAAGATCAATGTACTGTCGAATTGGCTTTGAAGCATTTCCATAATACCCCGTTAAGAAATCATTCATTACCTTATTTACATCCTCATCAGCGTTCCAAAGAAGTTTTGCTAACAGGTAGGCTTTAAGTTCATGAAATTCACCTCCTGTATCGGGGTTGCCTTCTTCGAAAATCATTGGAACTCCTTTATCTCGCAAATATTGCAAATTAGGTTGAAGAGTATGTAAATTAGGAAAAGGGGAAATGAGGTTACGATATTGTACAACATAATCCAAAATAATAATGTTATTAGTTATTTTTGCCCATTCTTCAAGATCGTTGCAAAAAGCGGTGTCTCCTTTATCAATTGAAACATGCCTGGGACTTTCAATATTACACAACATGATATTTACATTCTTCTCCGGAATAAGATTTTTGGGTGCAACACGGGTATATTGATATGCAAGGGTTGATATAATCTTATCAGGAAATCTTTCGGCAACTTTATTAACGAAGGTCAACATCGATCCCATACCAATCGGGGAATAATTAGTACTGTGGGTTAGATACATTTTGCTGCCTGGAGTAAATGCAGCAAATTTTTCATCTAAACGCGAACATTCGGAGCAACGGCAATAATTAATATTGTCATTCTGGCTTACGGACCAATACAATGCCCCCGGGTTTTTCTCAATATCTGATTGCAAACTTTTGCAAACAATCTCTAAAACTTCAGGATTACTCAGGCATAGTTGAGCCTCCGGTAACCCTGATGCTGTTTGTCCGGTATGACGTTTGTCATCATAAAAACTGAAATATTCGGGATGAGAGGCGCTATATTCTTTAGTGCTTAATAAATGATCAAAAGTATGTACAAAAGCTCCCCATTCATTTCCACTCTCGGGCTTTCCAAAACAGTTATCAAGCTTGTGCCACGCCATATATTCCGGATCGTTTATTACATCAGGGTAAAAATCATCACGATAGGTGAAAGTTGGTACCTCCAAATCATTGATTGCACTAAGAACTATCGTTTTCTTTTTTGGAACATAAGTTACTTTAGAGGAATATTTGCGGCAGCCTAAATATTTCTCAAGAAATGTGTATACAGCATACAAAACACCTCTTTCAGTACCTCCTGAAATAATCAATTTTTTCCCGGTATTGCGAATAAATAATCCGTCTTCTCCCAGTTTTTCGAATGGCACATTCTTCAATTCCGGCCGGTTTACTTTGCCAATCAGAATTTCACCATCTGCTGCTTTGGTATTATCTGGCGCAATTGAAATCCTTGTACCTGAAATTCTCTGAATATAATCCTGAAAAACTTTTGCTGCCTGAATTTCTATAATCGTAGCTTTTTCCGGTATAATAATCGTGCTTTTTGAACTACCCATGCTTACCAGACTAAATTGCTGGCCTTGAACTGCCTTTACTATAAGCGAACAAAAGATTAGAATAAACGGCAAAATTATTTTTCTCATAATTACAGTTATTTATAATTGTTACTTTTTTTAATATTAAGCTTTAGGATTTGTACCTAACTTTTATTCATTTAGAAACTTAGTATATCCCGCAAGATATTCCAAAGGAGTGGTGTGCCATTCTGTTACCCTTGTAACATTTGTACGTATACACTGGTAAACAAAATCATATAGAATTTTAGCTATTTCAGGTTTTGGTTTTTGAGTATTGTTGTCATCAGCAACAAAAACTCCACGCTTTCCTGTTTTTTCATCTTTTGCAATTTCGAGCATTGCATAATATACCGGCAGGCGTGCAGTTTTTACGCGTTCCAATATTTCAGGTGAGTCTGACATGGCTTTTTCAGCCCGATTAAATATTTTATTGTAGATAGTTATCAGGGAGTCAGACAGAAAGGTTTCTTTTTCCTTTACAGGACTTCCAAAAATGGATAACTTTACTCCTGATTGCTCTGCAGACTTATTATGCACCAGATTTATATATTCTTTTATCTGTTTTGAAGCCTTGCCATAATATCCTGACAGGAAATCATCTGTCACTTTTTTTATATCAATATCAGGGTTCCAAAGTAATTTAGAAATCATGTAAGCACGCAATTCTGCAAACTCACCTCCTATTTCCCGGTTACCTTGTTCAAAAACTGCAGATACCCGGTTATCATGTAAAAATTTAAGATTGGGCTGTATGGTGCGAAGATTTGGAAAAGGAGAAAGAAGATTTGAAAACTGAATGACATAATCCCACACAATAATATTATTCGTTAGCTGCGCCCACCCTTTAAGATCATTGCTAAATGCGCTATCCCCTTTTTCAATTGTAGTATTTCTTAAACTTTCAATATTGCATAACATAATATTTACATTTTTCCTCGGAACAATATCCTTTGGTGGTACACGCGTATATTGATATGCAAGAGTAGATATGATCTTGTCAGGAAATCTATCTGCTACTTTGTTAACAAAAGTCATTAATGATCCCATTCCTAATGCGGGATACTTACTGCCGCCGTGTGTTGAATACAATTTATCATCAGGAGCAAATGCAGCATATCTTTTATCTAAATCAGAGCAGTTAGAACAACGGCAATAATTCACATTATCATTCTGACTTACAGACCAGTATAATGCTGCTGGATTTTTCTCAATAGCTGATTGAAGGTTTTTACAAACTATCTCTAAAACATCCGGGTTACTTAAGCATAGCTGAGCCTCAGGTTGAACTCCTGTTTTGTCCCATGATGGAACAGTTCCTGAATGGCGTTTACCATCATAAAAACTGAAATATTCAGGATGGGACTCTCCATAATCTTTTGGACTTAACAAAGATTCAAAAGTATGGACCCAGGAACCCCATTCACTGGTATTTACACCTTTTTCTCCATGCGAATCTAATTTGTGCCAGGCCTGATATTCAGGATCAACCGCATCTTTATAGAAGTTTTCACGATATGCAAAAGCAGGCAACTCCATATCGTTTATTGAACTTAAAATAATAGTTTTCTTTTTAGGAACATATGTTACGGCGGATGAATACTTTCTACAGCCCAGGTATTTCTCAAGGAAAGTATAAACGCCGTACAAAACTCCTTTATCTGTTCCTCCTGTAATCACAAGACTTTTGCCATCATTTTTTATAAATAGTCCGTCTTTATCCAGCTTTTCTGCAGGTATTCCCTTCAATTGTGGCCTGTTTACATTGCCTATGAGAACTTCGCCATTTTTCGGTTTAGTATCATCTGTTTCAATCGGAATAATTACCCCTGAAATACGTTGAATATAATCCTGGAAAACCTTGGCTGCCTGTATCTCTATAACAGTAGCTTTTACCGGTAAAATAATCCTGCTTTTTGAAGTGCCAAGATTTACCAAAGTAAATTTTTGAGCTTGAGCCAAATCTGTAAGAAAAAAGAGGAGAATTAATAAAGAAATAAATTTATTCATAAATAAAATCATTAGGGGCCTTCCTGACGATTCTGCATTAGCCCCATTTATTTTGAGACTCATGCAGAAAGAGAGTCACAGAAATAGCTTTTTAAATTTAACAAATATTGTCAATAACCAGGATTCTGAACAAGAACAGATTTTCCAGTTGTTTTTCCTGATAAATCAATTTGTAGCTGTGGTATGGGCCAAACCTCATGTTTACCCTTTGTGAAAGTTCTATTACTTATAGGCGCCATTACAGAGCCTTCTACACTCAGATAGTTGTTCATTACTTCTGCCGCAATACCCCAACGTACCAGGTCGAAGAAACGATTCCCTTCCATACCAAATTCAAGACGATTTTCCATACGGATTGCTTTAAGGGCATATTCTTTTGTGGGAAAATCTGCCGGGTATGGTTGAACATCATAGCTTGCTGCAGGTGTTCCGTCGTCAAACCGTACCACATTTGAATTTTTTGCGCGGTTCCGGATTGTATTTACAAGGCTCGTTGCATTATGAACTGATCCTACCTCTGCTTCACATTCGGCAAGCCAAAGGATCACATTACCAAGTTTATATTTCCGGTAGTTGTTCGCATTTACGGCGTTCATCCATCCCGTTGAGGTTGCAAAGCCCTTTTCGGATTTCAAAAACATGTTCTTCTTGTAATTATAAGGGCCATAATTTGCAGCATCAACTACCCAGCTATCTCCTCCATGAATCCCCCAGTCGAGGTATGGTATACCTGGGCGGCCAACAGTCCAATCAAGACGCGGATCAACCGGTTTAGTATAAGGCACTCCTTCACCCGTTTTGGAATATGGAAGTATATCATCTGCAGAATAAACGTCGTCCAATAATGGAAGTCCGTCCGGCCCTACTCTGAATGCGCTTACAAAGTTGTGTGAAGCTTGATAGAATGCACCTTGTATGCCTAATCCGGCAGTACCATGCGGAAAAGCTAATCCATCACCCCAACCCGCATTAGGTGAGCCTGTCGCGCCATCATTAACGGCATATTCAATTTCCCAAATTGATTCAGAATTGTTATTATACGCAATTCTGTAATTCTGCTCATAGGATGGCATTAAGACAAAACCACCATTTGTATAGACATCCTGAAGTAAAGGCATCGCGTCAGCAAATTTTTGCTGGAACATATAAATACGGGCCAGGTAAGTTTTAGCTGCCCACTTTGTTACCCGTCCTTTATCACTCCATTTTTCGGGTAGATTATCGACAGCAAATTTCATATCTGCTTCTATTTCAGGCCATAGTACATGATCATTGGAAACTGCTGCTGCATCTTTGGTGTTCTCATCAATATATGGAACCTTTGCGTGCACGATAGTAAGCTCAAAATAGAAATGAGCGCGAAGAAATCGCGCTTGTGCCTCCGCTAATGCCTTTTCCGGGTCAGTCATATCACTGGCCTGAGGAATAATCCTCAAAACATCATTGGCACGCAGAACAGCTTCATAATAAGTATCCCCAGTGACTTTCAACATAAGAATTTGATGGATCGCTATAAAAATATTCGATAGGATTAATGCCACTCTGATCACCCAAAGAAGCTCCTTTATAGGCATCATCGCTGGCTATGCTACCCCATACCCAATTTGATACAGAACTTGCCCATGCTAATCCAACGTTGGAATTGACTGCCCCATCAACACAAGCGTAAGTTCCGGTCAGAAGTTTATCTACACCTCCCTTGTTTTTAAACAGGTCGACATTTCCCTCTCCTTTGGGTTTGATATCGAACGAACTCTTTGAACAGGAATGAAATAATCCTGTAAAAATTACTATACAGATAATTAAAATTGTCTTTTTCATAATTAAATAGGTTGGAATTTGTTTTATAAATTCAGATCAATACCAAACATTACAGTCTGAGGGGTTGGATAAATACCGGCGTCAATACCCATAGTAAGATTGTTGATCTGACGAATTTCAGGATCTAGTCCTGTGTATTTGGTTATTGTAAACAAATTGGTAGCTTGTAAATACATACGCAAGCCTCCGATTTTTAAATTTGAAGTGATTTTAGAAGGAAGTGAATAACCAATCATGAGACTTTTCATCCTGAAATAATCACCATCTTCGACAAAAAAACTGGATGGCAAATGAAGCTCTGTTGAGTTTCGTGTTTGCATAGGATAGGTAATTTTGGCGCCGCTCGCGTATCTCTCAGCAGTCCACGACTCGTAAAGTTGACTTTTTGTGGCAATTCCTGCAAATGCATCCCATTTTAAGAAATTAATCAATTGATTACCCTGAACACCTTGAAAAAACATACTCAAATCCCAGTTCTTGTATTGAAAATCCATATTCAAACCATAAGTTAAATTCGGGTGTGGATTGCCAATGATTGTCCGGTCTGATGAAGTAATGATTCCATCACCATTTACATCTTTAAACATAAACATCCCCAACTTGCTATAATTATCTTTTCCGTTATTATCCGGATTGTATTTTGCATGGTCGTCAATTTCTTTCTGCGTATTAAAAATTCCTTCTACCTCATAACCATAGAAGGAGGATATTGGATATCCTGCTGTAGAAATTGAATACACACTGTTACGAAGAGCGGTCCCATACCGGATCTCGTCCGGATTATTATTCAACTTAACGACTTCATTTTTGTAATGAGACAAATTCCCTTGTAAGTTAAATTTGAAATCCTTACCCACATTCCCGTGATAAGTCAATGCCAGGTCGAAGCCTTTATTCAACATTTCCCCGACATTTACGGAAGGCAGTACTGCGAGGCCGGAGGATGTTGCAGGCCTTGAGTCCGGATAAAGCATATTACTTGTCCTACGATTAAATATATCGAAGCTTATTCCGAATTTATTCTTAAAAATAAGTGCATCTACACCAAAATCTGTTGTTGTACTGGTTTCCCACAGTGCATCAGGGTTCCCCACAGTGCATCAGGGTTCCCGAATTTATACAAATGAAAACCGGCCTGAGATGTGGTACTACTAGCCCCGGTTATGTTGTAATAAGATTCAAACATATCGGAACGATAAGTACTGTATGTATTATAATTACCCACGTTATCATTACCATTTTTACCATATCCAACACGTAACTTAAGATCATTGATCCAGTTCGCCCCATCCATGAAGGATTCCTTTGATATTCTCCATCCTGCGGAAAGAGCAGGGAAGGTACCCCAACGATTAGATTCGGAAAACCTTGATGAGCCATCACGACGAACAACTCCTTCTAATAAATATTTACCTGCATAGTCATAATTCAATCGGCCAAAGTAAGAAAAGGTAAACCACTGATCAAAATTACCCCCGCTAGTCTGATCCTTTTCTCCTGAGTTAAGAACCATGTAATCCGGGTCAGTAAATGCATAAGTGGAACGGCCAGCATTTATAAACTCAGATCTGCTGTTAACTACTGAAGAGCCAAGCAATACGTTTAAATGGTGATTATCATGTATAGTTTTATTATAATTTAGAGTATTATCCCAGTTATATTGAAGTCCTCCGTTATAGTTTTGATTTAGCAAATCTGAAGCGGCGGCGTCATTGGATTCGTACATTATCAGGTTACGATCTTCTGTTCGTCCTGTAACGTAGTCTGCACCAAGAATCGTTCTAAAAGTAAAATCTTTCGCAATATTTGCCTGGGCATATGCATTTGCGACAATACGCATATTTCTGGTATAATCATTTTTATTTCTGTAGAGCAAGGCTAACGGATTCCAACCGCCTGCCCAATTTCCCTGTATGTCGTGTATTGGCATACTGGTACTGGTACGGGCTGCCAGGGCAACGGGGTTAAGATCGTTATTATTGGTAATTCCGTTCCTGTCAGTATATGCTGCAGAAAGGCTCTCACCCACTTTTAACCAATCGGTAATCTGAACATTGGCATTAGAGCGCAGTGAATACCTTTTAAAGCCTGTGTAAATGACCGTACCTTTCTGTTCCATGTACCCTGCCGAAAATGCATAATCGCTTTTATCGCTACCTCCACTTAATGAAAGATTATATTCCTGAATTAGTGGATTAGGATTTTCAATCGCTTTATACCAGTCCGTCCCGGTCTTATTTGCTTTGATTATCCCGAAATATGGTCTCGGCCAGCGGTACAGGCTTTCATCTACCTCACCTTCCATTTTACCAACGGGTAAAACATAATCAGGAACTACCGGAGCGGGACCATAGCCATACATCGGGTTCCCCCATCCAATATCACCCACTTGCAATCCATCATTTTTATACTGCAGCCAACTCAATTCTCCAGTCTCCCGTGGACTTAACACATCCATTTTGTTCTGATTTCTTTGTAGTCCGGCCCGGATGGTAAAAGCTAATCTTGGTTTTCCGGATTTGCCGCGCTTTGTCGTTACAAGAACGACTCCATTAGAAGCACGCGATCCGTATATAGCAGCAGATGAAGCATCTTTCAATACCGTCATTGATTCTATATCATTCGGGTTGATACTGTTAAGGTTAGTTGTAGGTACACCATCTATGACATAGAGAGGGTCACTGTTATTTATTGAGCCAAAACCACGTATAATGACTGAAGGGGTACCACCCGGAGAATTATCCGCAGTTACAGTAACCCCAGAAACTCGTCCCTGAAGGCGTGAAGCAACATTTGCATCAGGCATTGCCCGAAGTTCATTTGCACCAACCGTAGCGACGGAGCCGGTAACATTTTGCTTTTGCTGTGTACCATACCCGACTACTACCACCTGATTTAGCAATTCTGATGAAGAGGACAACTGAACATCAACAAATGTTTGTCCTTTTACCGGTACTTCTTTATTACTAAATCCTACGTTACTCAATACGAGTGTTCCTGCTGTAGGTGCTGTAATACTGAATTTTCCTGCTTCATTTGTAGCTGTTCCGGCTGAACTTCCTTTTACAGAAACACTCACACCTGAAAGTGGTAATCCTTTTTCATCTTTCACCGTACCGGTTACCGTCTTTAACTGGGCCAAAAGACTTAGCGAAGGAACAAGCAAAAAAATCAGAAAAGAATATAATGTTTTTTGAATCAGGCATTTTGGGTTGGAGATGGAAAATAGAGCAGCTGTTCTTTCAGAAGTTCCTAAATCCCGAGAAATAACGATCCAACACTTTTGGAAAAGCGTAGGCAAAGTTTTGCAAAGACTTAATTTAAATAAATTTTTTCTCATAAAATGCATTTTGATTAATTAATAAACGTGATAATATGATTAATAGCTATTCAGTTATTAGGTATAAATCATTTAGCTAAATAAATTCAGGTTGAAATTATAAAAATGAATTTTTCCAACTGTCCCTTGCTGTCTTCATCAAATATTTTTTATTATTTAACAATAGTTCGGTAGTTTTTCTTATATAATTTCTCATGCTTGTGGATAATTATTTTATAACGCAAAAGATACTAAGATGGGATTATATAAATAAAAAAGGCAGTAAGATTTGGTGTGAAACAACAT
>JAABUN010000969.1_pt1 | contig 68821 bp, 58 predicted proteins | sample 5559311 | NCBI WGS metagenome assembly JAABUN01 (sample SAMN10711877, study PRJNA513370) | rock metagenome | isolation source: Antarctica rocks | place: Antarctica: Victoria Land, Siegfried Peak sud | reverse complement strand
GTCACTTCGCGTCGGCTCTCGATTTTCGCCTCGTCCAATTCCATGCCGAGGCCCGGTCGCGTGGGCGGCGGCACCGCGCCATTCTCCGGCACCACGGGGTATTTGAGGAACCACTGGCTGAGGGTGTTCGACTTCAGCAGGTATTCCAGCAGCGGTGCCAGCGTGGGCGGCAGGGCGTAGAGCAGGTGCAGATTTGCCGGCGTGGTGTGTCCGTGCGGGATCAGTTGCACGTCGTAGGCACTGCACAGGGCGGCGACCTTCTGCATCTCGGTCAGCCCCCCGGCCCACACCGTGTCTATCTGATAGACGTGCATCGCCCGCGCTTCGAGCAGTTGGTGCGTGCCGAAGCGGGTGTACTCGTGCTCGCCCCCCGCGACGGCGATGCCGTTGCCGATGCGCCGCGTGATCTCGGCGTAGCTGGCGATCTTGTCCGGCATCACCGGCTCCTCCAGCCAGCGGGGCGAGAACTCCGCCAGTCGTTCCGCCATCGCCAGCGTGTACGGCACGTCCCAACTGTTCCATGCGTCGAGCATGATATCCACGTCCGGCCCCACGGCTTCGCGCACGGTGCGGGCGAGGGCAATGTTCGCCTCCATGCCCGCCTTGCCATCCTTCGGGCTGTGGCGGAAGAACCACTTCATCGCCCCGTAGCCCTGCTGCGCGACGGTGCGCGACCGCTCCGCGACCCGTTCCGGTTCGAGCGAGTGACCGAGCATCGAGGCGTACGCGGGCAGCGACTCCCGCGTCGGTCCGCCGAGCAGCACGCAGGTCGGCACGCCCGCCCACTTGCCCTTGAGGTCCCACAGGGCGCAGTCAATGGCACTGATCGCCTGCATCGTCGCGCCTTTGCGCCCGTGGATGGCAGATCGGTACATCATGTCCCACAGGCGTTCGTGCGCCAGCGGATCGGCCCCGATCAGCAAGCCCTTCAACTGCGACTCGATGATGAGGACGTGTTCCGCCCCGATGAAGCCGCCCGTACCGGAAAGCCCCGCATCGGTCTCGATATGCACGAAGATGCTGCTCATCGCGTATGCGCCCTCGCCCATCTGCGGCAGGCGACGCGGCCCGTTCGCGTCGAGCGACGGGTAGATGTCGGTCGGGCGACCCTGCCGCGCCTCCCAGAAGGTGCCGGGATGCTCCATCGTGCCACGGTACTCCACGCACCGTACGGCGGTGATCTTCACGCTTTGCCCTTTCGCGTCAGCGGGAACCCACCCCCCGGACCCCTCCCCGTGGGGAGGGGTCCGGGGGGTGGGTTCCCGGTTTACCCCTTCAAATCCGCCTCGAACTCGCGGCGAATGGTGTCGCCGCCGCGAGAACGCCAGTCGCGTATGTACTGGTCGAGGGCGGTGAGCGGCTCCTTGCCCTGCACGATGGCGGTGATGCGGTCGTTCTGCAACTGGTTCAATTCGCCGATGCGCATGGCGTTCGCGGGCGAGAAGGCGTTCGCGGCGGGATCGTCAATCCCGCCGACAAGGAGGCCGTCCACCGCCGCCTGAATGTCTATCTGCTGCGCGAGTACCTGCTCCGGCGTCTCGTTCGGGGTCTCCGGTGCGCCCGCGAACAGCACGGGGAGCGGCTTCGTGAGGTTGGTCAGGTCGCCGAGTTCCATGTTCTTCGGGCGGATGGGCAGGCGCGTGCCGTCCTTGACCATGAAATGCACGCCCTCGATGCCGCTCGTCATGAAGATATTCTCCTCGCTACCGTACGGGGCGGCATAGTAGTTGAGGATACGCAGCAGCTCCCTGACGCGCTCGCGGTCGCGCCCCTTTGTGGCGGGGATTGCCGTGATGCCGAGGTACCCCGTGCCGTTGTGCGTCGCACCGACACCACCATCGTGGCCCATCGGGGCGAGCACGGTCACGTCGGCGGTGGGGGCGATCATGCGGGCGTCGCGCCGGAGGCCGGAGTTGACCGCCCCGTAGCCGTCCGCGTAGCCGCCGATCTTCCCGGCGGGAAAGAGCGTCTTCGCCTGCTGCTGGTTGATCGTGGCGGCGTCGGGGTGGAAGGCACCCGCCGCCCAGAGGCCACGGGCGTACGACACGGCGGCGCGGAACTCCTCGGTCTCGATCTTGTTGACGAGGCTGCCGTCCGGGTTCCTGCGCCAGTTGTTCGGCACGCGGAACATGTACTCGAAGAAGCGCATATTCGACACATTCAACTGACCGAGGCCGTAGCTGTCGGCCTGCCCGTTGCCGTCCGGGTCCATCTTGCTCATGCCGACCACGGCCCGCTGGAACTCGTCGGCGTTCTTCGGGTCCGGCACGCCCACCTTCGTGGCCCAGTCGCGCCGCCACATCAGCGTGCTCCCGGCGGCAATGGTCATGCGCGGCACGCCGAGGATTTTGCCCCGGATGGTGACGTTTTTCCAGATGGCGGGCGGGTACGCCGCGAGGTTCGGATACTCCTTCAGGGCGTCGTCGGCGAGGTAGGGCGTCATGTCGGTGAACGCCCCCTGCGCGATGCTGCGGAACACCTCCGGGGCGTTGCCGAGGTCGAGGAACATCAGGTCGGGCAAGTCGCCGCCCGCGATCTGCGCGGCGGTCTTCTCGCGGTACGTGCCGCTCGGCGTGATCGTGTAGTCGAGCGAGACATTCAGCCGCTTCTCGAGTTCCTGCCACCACTGATTCTCGTTCTTCGGCGGCGAGGGCGGATTGCCGTACGAGATCGAGGTCGCCGTGACCTTGCTCCCGCGCCCGACCATCCCCATCACCGACTTCGTAGCGGTCGGGTACTTCGTGTACAGGTCAATGCCGCCCGACACCCGCGCCCGGTAGATGCCGTTCGCGTCGGGCATAATCGGCCCGGTTGCCGCCATCGCGGCGGGGCGGGTGGCGGCGGGAGCGGCGGCGACCATCGTGGGCGCGGCGGGCGCACTCGTCGCGGCGGCGGTCGGGGCAACGGTGGCGGCAGTCGTCGCGGCGGTTGTGGCGGCGGTCGTCGGTGCGGCGGCGGCAACCGTCGCGGCCCGCGTCGCGGCGACCGTCGGGGCAGCGGTGGCGGTGGATACGGCGGTGTCGCCGCACGCGGCGAGCAACGCGGCCCCGGCGGTTCCGGCGGCCCCCATCACGGCAGCCCGGAGCAGGGCGCGGCGGTGCATCGGTCGGTGCGCGGTCGTGTCGGTCATCGGTTTGTCCTCCTCATTCCTCATCGAACATGAAACGGTTACACGAATCCATTGCTTACAGTGTCCCTCACCCCCCTTCCCCCTCTCTACGGGCGTGGAGAGGCGGGCGCCCTCTGGGCAGCAGGGGGGTGAGGTTGCATTCACCCCGCCGTTTCCAGCATCGCCGCGAGCGGCGAATCCTCGATCTCCAGCGGCAGGGTGACGCGCCCGCGCCGCCGGCTCGATTCGTACGTGGCGAAGATCAGTTCGGTGGCCCGCAAGGCCCGCCGCCCGGAAAGCTCCGGTTCGCGCCCCGCGAGCAGCGCGTCCACGAGGTCTTTCACCCCCTCCGGCACGGCCCCGATGCCATTCGGGACACCGCCCGATACATCCACGATCTGCCAATCGCTCCGGCCCCGGCCCCAGACGCGGAGCGGCGTGCCGTCGCGGTGCATCACCTCGATCACGCCGGCACTGCCGACGAGGCGATTCTCCGCTTCCCAACCCGTATCCGGCCCGGTGACGAGCAGGCCGCTCACGCCGTTCGCATACCGGAAATGGCTGATGCCCTGCGCCTCCACTATGACGCCGAAGTACGTGCGCCCACCGTGCGGCTCGACCTGACCGAGCACCCACTCCACGGGCGTTTCGTCGTTGTAGAAGTTCATCATGTCGAACCAGTGCGTCCCCCAGTCGTAGAGGTTCGAGCAACTGGCCTCCACGCGAATGAGGTCGCCGATTGCCCCCTCGTCGAGCAATTCCTTGGCGCGGCGGAACATCGCGGCGAAACGGCGTTGGTGGTTGAAGGTCAGTTGCGTGCCGTTCGCCTCGCACACCGCGACCATGCGCCGCGCCTCCCCGAAGGTGGGGGCCATCGGCTTCTCGCAATGCACCGCCCGCACCCGCGCTTCCGCCGCCGCGATCACCATCTCGCCGTGCAGGGCGGGCCATGTGCAGACGCTGACGATGTCGAGGTTCTCCCGCGCCAGCATCTCGCGGTAATCCTCGTAGATCGCCGCCGTGCCGCCGTGCGCGTCGCGGAACGCCTCGGCGTTCTCGCGGCTGATGTCCGCGAGGGCGACGATCTCGCACGCCGGGTGCGCCTCGTATCCCTGCGCGTGCGCGTGCGACATGCCGAAGCCCGTCGCGCCCTCGGTGCCGCGCCGCCTGCCCGTGCCGATGATCCCTACCCGTAGCGTCGTCATTTGCCCTCCATGCGGGGAGCCTCACCCCCCTCCCCCCTCTCCTGAGTACAGGAAAGGGGGAGAACCGTCGCAACATCGGGGGGTTCCTCATCGGCCCAGTGCTTGCCGGGGGTCTCCCCCTCTCTACCCATGTGGAGAGAGGGCAGGAGGGTAAGGTTCCCCTACACGCCGATCACGTCCCGCAGATAGGCGCGGCTGATCGTCGCGCTTTCGAGCGGGCTGGCTTTCTGCGTCACGTCGGTCTCCACGATCAGCCAGCCGTCGAACCGCGCCTCGCGCAGCAGGGCAAACAGGCCGGGGAAATCCACGAAGCCCTCGCCCAACTCCGCGAAGATGCCCGCCCGCGAGAACTGCGCATAGTCCCACGCTTCGGCGCGGCCCCGCGCCAGCACATTCGGGTTGATGTCCTTGAGGTGCAACGTCAGGATGCGGTCGGCGTGGGGGCGCAGGAACGGCACCACGTCGGCCCCGCCCCACGCGAGATGGCCCGTGTCCGGGCCGAGCCAGACGGTGGCGGGGTCGGTGTAGTCGAGCAGGCGGGCGAATTCTTCGGGCGTCTCGATCACGCCCCCGACATGGTTGTGGAAGCAGACGCGCACGCCCTCGCGCAGCGTCGCCTCGCCCACGGCACTGACGGTTTCCGCGAACTCCTGAAACTCGCCGTCGCTCATCGCGTCGGCGGGCGTCACCCGCCCCGCGATCTCGCGGCGGGTCTTGCCGCTCGCCGTCTCGTACGGCCCGCCCGCCGCGACGTAGAGTTCGGTGCAGCCCAGTTCGCGCAGGAACGCGGCGTGGCGGGCGGCACGTTCGACCACCGCGTCGCGCTCCTCGGAGAGCGGCACGGAGAAATACCCGGGTGCCGGGGCGAGGCCGTGCCGCCCGAACAGGGCGGCGGTCTCGGCGCCGGTGCGACTTCCCGTGTTCGCGGGCGCACCCGCGTACCCGGCTTCCGCGATCTCGCGCAGCACGCCGTCGTCCCACTCCGGCCCCGCGCCTTCCGGCGGTCGCTTCCATGTGATCTGCCCGCAACCGATGCGCATCGTCATTGTCCCTCCCGTGGGTAGTTGGCGGTCGGCAGTCGGCAGAGAATGCAAATGCATCAGTGCCGGGTATTTACTGCCGACCGCCGACTGCAAACTGCCGACTTACCCCTTCAGGTCCGTCTCGTACTCTTTGCGGATCATGTCGCCGCCGCGAGATCGCCAGTCGCGGATGAAGGTGTCAAGGGCGGTGAGCGGCTCGCGCCCGGTGACGATACCGATCAGCCGGTCGCGCTCCAACTGGTCGAGTTCGCCCGCCTTCGTGGCGAAGGTCGCGGAGAAGGCGTTCTGGGTGGGGTTATCTATGCCGAGGGCGGTGAGGCCGCTGAGCAGCGTCTGCTGGCGGCGACCCTCCTCCGCGTTGTCGCCCACGGCCCCGATCACCGGCGGGTGGTCGGTGAGGTTCGAGAGGTCGCCCCGGTCGAGGTTGCCCTTCATGTTGCGCTCGCGGGTGCCGTCGGGGCGCACGCTGTGGTGGACATCCGGCAGGCCGAAGTCAATGAACACCTGCTCCTCGCTGCCGTACGGGGAGGCCCACCAGTTGAGCATACGCAGCAGTTCCTTCGCCCGCTCGCGGTCGCGGCCCACCTTCGTGGGGATGGCGACAAAGCCGATGACGCCCGTACCCTTGTAGGTCACGGCCTTGCCGCCGTCGTGGCCCATCGGCACGAGGCCATTGGCGTTCGCGGTCGCCGCGAGGGCGAAGCGACCACGCGGGCGGAAGTCGCTGACGCCGCCCGTGCCGTCTATGTACGCCCCGATCTTGACGCCGCCGAAGAACGCCTTCGCCTGCTGCGTGTTCATCGTGGCGGTGTCCGGGTGGAAGACGCCCGCGTCGTGGAGCCGCCGCATGTAGACAACGGACTGCCGGTACTCCTCGGTCTCGATGGCGGCGACCAGCGTGCCGTCCGGGTTCAGCCGCCAGCGGTTCGGCACGCGGAACATGTTCTGGAAGAACTGCGCACTGAACGAGCCGCTACCGCCGCTACCGATTGCCCATGTGTCCTGCTGCCCGTTGCCGTCGGGGTCGTTCTTCGTCATCGCCACGGCGAGTTGGAAGAACTCCTCGGCGTTCTTGGGCTGCGGGAAGCCGAGCTTGTCCGCCCAGTCCTGCCGGAACACGAGGGTGCTGCCGACAAGCGAGGTGGGACGCGGCACGCCGTAGAGCTTGCCCTTGATGGTGATGTTCTTCCACATGTAGTCGGGGAACTGCGCGAGGTACGGGAACTCCTTCAGGCCGTCGCCCGTGAGCAGCGGCGTGAGGTCGGTGTACCCGCCTTGCGCGATCACGCGGTTCTGGTCGGGAGCCTGATCGAGCACGAGCAGCGAGATATCGGGAATCTCGCCCCCGGCGGTGAGGGCGGCGAGCTTCTCGCGGTAGTTACCGATGGGGACGATGTTCGGTTCCAGCGTCACGCCGAGTTGCTTCTCCAACTCCTGCCAGTAGCGGTTCTCGTTTTTGGGCGGCACGGGCGGGTTGCCGTAGTTGACGTGCAGGCTCGTCACCTTGCTCATCCGCCCCGGCAAGGCCATCGTCGTCCGGAAGGACGGGACGTTCTTCGTGTACAAATCCGGCACGCCCTGAATTGTGGAGCGGATCACGCCGTCAGCCGCCGCAGGCATCGCGGCGGGCATCGCGGCGGGCATCGGCGCGACCGTGGTGGCGGGCGCGGCGGCGGCAACCGTGGGTGCCGTTGTCGCGGCGGCGGTCGGTGCCGTCGTTGCTGCTATCGCTGCCCTGCTGGCGGTCGGCGCGGCGGCGGCGGTCATCGCCGTCGTGGGCGCGGTCGTCGCGGCAGAGGCAGCGGCGGTCGTGGGCGCGGGGGCAACAGTCACGGCGCGGGTGGCGGGCGCGACGGTGGCGGTGGGGACGACAGGCTCCTCGCCGCAGGCGGCGAGGATCGCCCCCGCCGCCCCCGCAACGGCAACGTGCAGCACGGCACGGCGGCGATACGAGCGGTGCAACGGTTCGTGCATTGATTTCTCCTGTAGTATCGTGGCGGTGAGAGACCTCACCCCCGGCCCCCTCTCCACAAGTGGGGAGGGGGAGAACTATGTCGGCATCAGAGCGTTCGCGGAAAACCCGGCACTCGCCGCAGTTCTCCCCCTTCCACAAATGGAGAGGCGGGGTACCCTCTGGGTCGCAGGGGGGAAGGTTCCCTCTCCCTACTGCTTCAGGCCAAGCTGCTCGAACGCCTTGACCATGCGGGCGTGGGCTTCCTTCACGGCGTCGGCGGGCTTCTGGCCCTTCTGCGTGATCTCGCCCATCATGTCGGTGAGGAGAAAGGAGTTCACCGACGCATCCTTACCGGGGCTGGGTGCTTGCGGATAGGTGAAGCCCGTCTTGCCCCGGATGGGCAACTCCTGTTGCACGATGGCCCGCAGGGCGGGGAAACTCTGGTTGCCCGTGGTGTAATAGGGGTCGCTGTCCCACAGCCGCCGGTACACGGGCAGGGCTTGCCCCACGGCGGTCTTCGCCACGTTCAGGAGCGGCGTGCCGCCCACGAGGTGCTTCGCGGTCGCTTTCGCCAGTTCGGTGTTCTTCGCGCCCTTGAAGATCACGAAGTACTGCACACCGCCCGTGACGACCACGCGGTCGGTGCCGGGGCCGACGATGCCGGGGAACGTGAGCGTGTTCGGGTACACAGGGTTTTTGTCGCCGAAGGCTTGCGCGTAGAGCGAGTAGGCGTTGCGGCAAAAACCGATCAGCCCCGCGAGCCATGCCTCGTTGTTGCCCGTGTTCGTCCACGTCTCGACGCCGGGAGGCAGCATGTTCCGGTACTTCGGGTTCGTGTAAATCTCCGACAGCACCGTGATCGCCTGCACCGTTTCGGGCGAGTTGAAGACGACTTTCGTGCCGTCGTTGCTGCTGATGGCACCGCCATACGCGGTGATCGTGTCCACGATGATGCTGTTCGCGTCGGTGTTGCGGTTCACCGAGAAGCCCCATCCGTACCGTCGCTTGGCAGGATCGGAGATTTCAAGGGCGACGTCGCGCAGGTTCTCGAAGGTTTTCACCTCGCTGAGCTTGATGCCCTTCTCGTCGAGCCAGTCCTTGCGGGCGAAGTAGCCGCTCGCGCCGCCGTAGTAGGGGATGCCCCACCACTTGCCGTCAATGAACAGGTTGTTCTTAGCGACCGCCTCCACGGGGCCGTAGACCGCCTCCAGCTCCGTCACCACGTCGGTCACGTCTTGCAGCACGCCGAGTTCTTTCCACTCCGCCGCGTTCACGCCCGTGTACATCAGGTCTTCCACGTTGCCAGTCATCGAGGCGACGACCTGCTTCTGCAACACCGTGGCCTGAAACACGTCCACGCGGTTGATCTCGGCCTTCGCGCCGACCCGCGACATGAACCCGTCAATCTCGGCTTTCTGGGCCATCTCGGTCTCTTTGAAGTACTCGGTGCGGGCGAGAATCTGGATTGACTGCCCCCGGAACCGGCCCTCCGGCGGCGGCGCGATGACGCCGACCTGCCCGGTGGCACCGCTCATGCCGGTCGTGCCGCTCGTGCCGGTGCTCAATGCCTGCGCCGTGCCAGTGCTCATCACGTTAGCCGGTCGGGCGGTCGCGGCAATGGTCGGTGCCGCCGTCGGGGCGGTCGTCCCCGTGGTCATCGCCGCCGCTGTCGGGGCAGTCGTCGCGCCAGCCGTCGAGGCGACGGTACGCACCGCCGTCGCCGCAACGGTCGGGGCCACGGCGGTCGCTGCACCGCTCACATTCGTCGCCACCGCCGTGGCCGCGCCCGCCGGATTCGCCGCAGCGCGGGTGGCCGTGGCGGCGATCTCCTCGCCACCGCACGCCGCGAGGATCGCCCCCGCCGCACTCGCCGCGACCCCACCGAGGAAGCCGCGCCGCGAGAGCCGCGAATCGAGTTTGCCGAGTTTGCCGGAACTATCAGTGCTATTCATGTCGCATCCCTCCCTACCTGCCGACCAATCGGCCCCACATCACGAGGCGGAAGCGCGTCGTGCGCCCCCAGTTGGCGGGAGATCGCGCCCGCCGTCGCCCGCGCCGCCGCCCCCAACTCCCACAGTCGTTCGAGCGGCGTGCGGATGAGCGGTGCCGCCACGCTCACCGTGCCGACCACCGCCCCGGTGTGATCGAACACGGGGGCCGCGACGCATCGCACCTCCGCGATCCACTCCTCGTCGTCCCACGAGTAGCCGCGTTCGCGCACCTCACGCAGGTTGTCGCGCATCGCCTCCGGGGTCGTGATCGTGTGCGGCGTGCGCTGCGGCATCCCCCCGGTGAGGATGCGCGTCACCTCCTCCGGCGGCAGGTGGGCGAGGGTTGCCTTGCCGCCCGCCGTGCAGTACATCGGTCGCCGCGCCCCGATCTCGGCGGTTTGCAGGGCCAGCGTCTGCTTGCTCAGTACCCGGTCGAGCGTCACCATCGCGTCGTCGTCCGGCACCGTCAGTTGGATCAGTTCACCCGTGAGGTCGCACAGTTTCTCCAGATGCGGGGCGGCGACGCGGCGCAGATCGAGCGTGCCGAGCAGGGACGAACTGAGGAACAGCACGCGGATGCCGAGGCGGTAGCGGTCGGTGGCCCGGTCGCGCTCCACGTAGCCCCGCGCCCGGAGCGTGGTGAGGAAACGAAAGAGCGTGGTGCGGTTCATCCGCAGGGCGCGGCTCAGCTCGGTGAGCGTGAGACCCCGCGCCCCGCCCTCGCGGGCGAGCAGTTCGAGCACGATCAGCCCCTTGTCGAGGGTGCTGAGGATGAATTGCCCCGCTTGTTCGCCCTCGGCCACACAGACAACCTTTCCAACGACGCAACGGGGCGTCGCAACGACGTGGCATGTTCACTATGTGAACACTGTGGTCAGATATGTACAGTATGAACGCTACACGGGTGCCGTGTCAATCGTTTTCGGATACTTCCGCCCGCTGAACGCTCCGCCGTGATCGTTCATTGATCGAATGCTCTTATGCTGCTCGCGGGGAACACCGCGCTGACATGGAAGGCCGCCACCGCGCTCGACGCGGACCTCTATGAAGGGGGAGAGACGTATGCGACTGCGGTGCCACCACGAGCGACGCCTACACCGAGAACGGCCTCGCCCTGCTCCGGTTCGAGCGCGGCATAAGGTGTGGGGCGACAACCCGACGCTGCAAGCGGCCCTCGGCTACGCGACGGGGGACGAGCGACGCTAACCCCCCGTGACCGCGCAGCGATTCGTGGGCGGAACCGTGGTTGTCAATCCGGCGGACCGCACCACGATGTGCATCCTCAATGGTGATGTAGGCGCATGGGATGTCGCGCCGCGATAGGTGCATCTCCCCACAATGCACGCCCGCGAAGTCCGTCGCGCCGCACGATTGCGCTCTCTCCGTCGAGATGCTATTCTCGCGGCGTTCACACACGGCACACAACCGAGTCACCATAGCACCAGTGGGAGGGCAACGACCATGACGGAGCAGCGTGTATCCTTGTCGCGGCGGCGGTTTCTGTTCGGCGCGGCGGGCGCGGCGGGCGCGGCGATCCTCGCGGCCTGCGGCGAGTCCTCCCCTGCGGCACCCACGGCGGGCGCGGCGGCGACCACGGCGGCGGCAACGACCGCCCCGCGCCCGACAACCGCCGCGACCACGGCCCCGGCGACGGGCATGACGGCACCGACGGCGGCAACCGGGGCCACGACCGGCGGCGCGGTGCCGACGACCGCCCCCGCGACGGGCATGACGGCGGCACCGGCAGCGGCGGGAGCCACGGGCGGGCAGATCAATGTCTACTGGACGAAGCCGAGCACGATCCACCCGCTCTTTTCCACGGCGGGCATCGAGCAGGGGGTGGAGCGGCAGATTTTCGGCGCACTGATGCGCATGAACGACAAACTGGAGCCGGTACCCGACCTCGCGGAGAAGGTCGAGAGCACCCCCGACGCGAAGGTCTGGACGTTTACCCTCAAGAAGGGGCTGAAGTTCTCGGACGGGATGCCGCTCACCGCGAAAGATGTGGTCTTCACCTTCGAGCGGGCGATTGACAAGCGCACCGGCAGCTATTGGCGCAGCCGCCTGATCGCCCTCGACGGGGCGGCGGAGTACGGCGACCAGAAGGCCGCCACCATCAAGGGGCTTGAGACGCCGGACGATCTGACGATCAAGATGACCCTCACCACTGCCGACGCGGTATGGACGCAGACGATCTCGGACTTCGCGGGGCTGTGCATCCTGCCTTCGCACGTCCTCAAGGACACGCCGCCCGACCAGATGGCGAAGGCTCCCTTCGCCTTTGCGCCGACGCCCTCCGGGGGCGCGTTCCAGTACGCGGACTGGAAAGCCGACCAGTACCTCGAGATCAAGCGCAACGAGGCGTACGCGGCGGGGCAGAAGGCGAAGCTCGACCGCATCTTCCTGAAGGTCCTGACGCAGCAGGACGTGGGCATCGCGCAGTTGGAGCGGGGCGAGATTGACCTGATGGTCGTCCCCATCGTGGAGGCGGCGCGGTTGCGCCGGAACGCGAACCTCACCGTGACGAGCACGCCCGCCCCGTCGGTCTCGTTCCTCGCCCTGAACTTCGACCGCCCGTTCTTCAAGGACAAGCGCGTGCGGCAGGCGATGATGTACGCCGTTGACCGCGAGAGCATCGTCAAGGAGATTCTCGGCGGCGAGGCCACGGTCGTGAACAGCACGATCATCGGGCCGGAGTGGATGGGTACCCCGGACGGGCTGGTGCCGTATAAGTACGACGTGAACAAGGCGAAGCAACTGCTGAAGGACGCGAACTGGAACGCGGGGCAGAAGATCGCCGTGATGTACACCCCCGGCGACAAGATCAACGACGCCCTCGTGCCGGTGTTGCAGCAGCAGTTCATGGATGCGGGCATGGCCCTCGAACTGTTCCAGACCGACACGCCGGGGTACAACATGCGGGCCGTCACGGGGGCCACGGCGGACAAGGCGGGCGACTTCGATATCGCCCTCGTCGGCGGCGGCGTCTTCCGGCAGGACCCGAACGTCTCCGCGAAGTACTTCGAGACCGCCTCGTTCACCCCCGCCGGGGCGAACTACGGTCACTACTCGAACCCGATGGTGGACGACCTGTTCAAGCGGGGCCGTGCCGTGGTGGACAAGACCGAGCGCAAGAAGATCTACACCGACCTCGCCAAGGTGCTGAACGAGGAAGTGCCGTGGATCTACCTCTGGTCGCCCAACTCCATCCACGCCTACAACAAGCGGCTCGTCGGCTTCAAGCCGCCCTCCTACGCCACGCACATCGTCTGGAACGCCGAGGAGTGGTCGGTAACGAAGTAGGGGAAGGTTGAACCACAAAGGCACGAAGACACAAAGAAGACCAACGAAAATGCATTTTCTTCGTGTCTTCGTGCCTTTGTGGTTCAGTTTGGGGGATGCATGGGGCAGTACCTTCTGCGGCGGGTGGCGATCAGCATTCCGGTGCTGATCGGCATCACGCTGGCGACGTACCTGATCGTTAATCTCGCCCCCGGCGACCCGATCACGGCACTCATCAGCCCAGAGGCGGCGGCGTCGCTGGGGCCGGAGTGGGTAGCGCAACAGCGCGAAGCCCTCGGCCTCAACCAGCCCTTGCCCGTGCGCTACGGGTTGTGGCTGAAAGAGATCGCGTCGGGCAACTTTGGCTTCTCGCTCTCGGATCGCCAGCCCATCGGGGCAAAGATCGCCGAGCGCATCTGGCCCACGTTCCGCCTCATGGGGGCGGCATTGGTGTTGTCGCTGCTGATCGCGGTGCCGGTGGGCATCCTCTCGGCACTGCGGCAATACTCGGCACTGGACTACGCCGTCACGGTGTTCGCGTTCACGGCGGTGGCGGTGCCGGGGTTCTTCCTCGGCCTCGCGGGCATCTACATCTTCGCGCTGCAACTCGGCTGGCTGCCCACGGCGGGCATGACCACCGTGGGCCAGCCGCCCTCGCTCGGAGACGCGCTGAAGCATCTCGTGCTGCCCGCCACGGTGCTCGGTCTGGCGGAAGCGGCCCCGCTCATCCGCTACGTGCGGTCGAGCATGTTGGAGGTGGTGCGGCAGGAGTACGTCACGGTAGCGCGGGCGAAGGGGCTGCGGGAGTCGGTCGTCGTGCTACGGCACGCCCTGCGCAACGCGCTGATCCCGCTCATCACCGTGATCGCGCTCAACTTCCCGCGTCTGTTGGGCGGCACCGTCATCATCGAGGCGATCTTCGCGTGGCCGGGGATGGGGACGCTGGCGATCACCGCTGTGCGCGGGCGCGATTATCCCGTTATCATGGCGATCAATCTCATCACCGCGTCGCTCATCCTGTTCTCGAATCTCATCGCCGATGTGATCTACGGCCTCGTGGACCCGCGCATCAAGTACACGTAACGACCGAGGGGAACCGCAGTGGGCGCGGAGACCGCAAAGGGCGCACCGGGGAAAGAACCGAAAGGATTCGCCACAGAGGCACAGGGACCACAGAGAGAAATACAGGAATTGTGCTCGGTTTTCCCCTGTGACCTCTGTGTCTCCGTGGTGAAATCTTCCTTCCCCGCTGCGTTCTCCGCGTTCTCCGCGCCCTCGGTGTTTCAAGGAGGCCCATGCATGGCAGGACAGGTGATACGAACGGGCGGTGCGGTGGCGGTGACGCCGCTGGCAACGGCGGGGGAGGCACCGCGTCGGGGGCGGGGGGTGTGGGGCCGCTTCCGGCGGCACCGGCTCGCCCTCGTGGGCATGGTGCTACTCGGCCTGCTGACGGTGGCAGCGGTCGCGGCCCCGGTCATCACGCAGTCACCGTTCCGCACCGAACTGCGCTCGCTCAAGAAACCGCCCTCGGCGGAGCACCTCCTAGGCACCGACGCGGCGGGGCGCGACGTGTTCGCACGGCTCGTCCACGCGGGGCGGGTGTCGCTCTCGGTGGGGCTGGTCGCGGTGGCGATCTATACCACCATCGGCCTCGTGCTCGGTGCCGTTGCGGGGTACTTCGGCGGTGCCGCCGACGCGGTGCTGATGCGGTTGGCGGACGTGTTCCTCGCCTTCCCGTCGCTCGTGGTCATCATCACGCTCGTGAGCATCCTCGGCCCCGACATCCGCAACGTGATGCTCGCCATCGGGCTGCTCGGTTGGCCCCCCATCGCCCGCCTCGTGCGCGGGCAATTCCTCAGCTTGCGCGAGCGCGACTTCGTGACGGCGGGGCGCACCGTGGGGGCCACGAACGGGCGGCTGATCTTCCGGCACCTGCTGCCGAATGCCCTCGCCCCCGTGATCGTCGCCGCGACCTTCGGCATGGCGCAGGCGATTCTGCTCGAAGCGGGCTTGTCGTTCCTCGGCCTCGGCGTGCAGCCACCCACCCCCAGTTGGGGCAACATGCTCACCGACGCGCAATCGCTCACGGTGCTGGAATCGCAGCCGTGGCTCTGGGTGCCGCCCGGTTGCATGATCGCCCTCGCTGTGCTTGCCATCAACTTCATCGGCGACGGACTGCGCGACGCCCTCGATCCCCGTGCTACCCGGTAGGAGCAATACGTTGAACCGCCAAGACGCCAAGACGCCAAGAATACAGACGACGCAAGAACCGCGCAGGGTGCAGGAGCCGGATGCGGAGACCGACGCCCTTGCATACGCGGTAATCGGGGCGGCGATAGAGGTACATCGTGCGCTGGGGCCGGGGTGGCTAGAGTCCGTGTACGAGGAGGCGTTGGCGGTCGAACTCGATCTGCGCAACATAGCGTTCCTACAGCAACATCACGTTGCACTTATGCACAAAAGCCATGCGGTCGGTAAAGGCAAAATTGACTTCCTCGTCTCCGACCGTCTCGTCGTCGAACTGAAAGCGGTTGATGCCCTCGCGGGCATTCGCACCGCGCAGGTGCTCTCATACTTGCGCGTCACCGGATGCAAGCTCGGTTTGCTCATCAACTTCCACGTTCCGGTACTCCGCAACGGTGTGGAGCGTGTCGCATTGACCTTCCTATGACCCGTCTCTGTCGCATTTCTTGGCGTCTTGGCGTCTTGGCGGTTCAATTCTTCTGATTCGTGGGGGGTAGAAGATTGCAGGCGACACGAAAGCCCGCGCACCTGTACGGCACGAGTGTCACGCGGCCCGCCAACTTCGAGGCGTTCTGGGCCGCGATCATGGCGGAAGCGGGCGCGATCCCGCTCAACCCGACGATGGAGCACGTCCCGATGCGCTCGTCGCCGGAGGTGGATGTGTACGAGATCGGTTACGACAGCCTCGATGGCGTGCGCATCGCGGGGTGGTACTGCCGCCCGACCGCCGCGTATCTGCCGCCGCCGTACCCGGCCCTGCTTCTGGTGCCGGGGTACATCTCGGAGCCGACGCTGCCGAAGTCGTGGGCGAAGATGGGATACGCCGCCGTGGGCGTGGCACCACGCGGCAAGCTGCGCTCGAACGCCCGGTTCAACCCCGGCTACCCCGGCCTGCTGATCCACAACATCGTTGACCGGAACACCTACAGCTACCGGGGCTTCTACATGGACGCCGTTCGTGCCGTGGATTTTGCCCTCTCGCGCCCCGAAGTGGACCCGGCGCGGATCGGCGTGCATGGCAGCAGTCAGGGCGGTGCGCTGACGATCACCACCGCCGCCCTGCGCCCGGAGGTCATCGCCGTGGGGGCGGCGGGTGCGCCGTATCTCTGCGGCTACATGGACGCGGCCTCGCTCACGCACTCGTGGCCCTACGAGGAGATGAACGACTATCTGCGCCTCTACCCGGAGCGCGAAGGGGCGATGCGCGAGACGCTGAACTACTTCGACGGCGTGAACTTCGCCCCAATGATCCGCTGCCCGATGCTCACGTACATCGGCTTGGCGGACGATGTCTGCCCGCCGGAAACGGGCCACGCCTTCCACGACGCACTGACGTGCGAGAAGGAACTGCACACCTACCCGCGCTGCGCCCACGACGCCGGCATCTACTGGGAGATGCCGAAGGTGGAGGCGTTCCTCGCCAAACACCTCCGCCCCGCCGCCGGGGGCCACGCGCAAGCAACCACGGGCTAGGGGAGGGGTTGAATCACAAAGACACGAAGACACGAAGGAAACACCGTTCTGTTTCTCTCCCTGTTCTTTGTACCTTCGTGCCTTTGTGGTTCGTCCCCGGTTTCGCGTTTCGAAAGGGGGATGAGGATGCGACCGGACGACTTTGACGCCTACTGGGCGGGGGTGGACGACGAACTGACCCGCTACCCGATTGCGGCGGAGCGGGAGCGGCTGCCGCTCCGCTGCACCGAGTACGCCGACTTCTACGCCGTGCGCCTGACGGGGATCGGGCCGTACCGCCTGTTCGGCTACCTCACGGTACCGACCGGGGGAAGCGGCCCGTATCCCGCCGTGATGAACGCGCCGCGCTACGGCAGCGTGAACAACCCGCCGCACAAGGACGACCGCGAGCGGTACGTCGCCTTCGCGCTCATGCACCGAGGGCAACGGCTGGCGGACGAGCCGTTCGCCGCGACCTATCCGGGGCTGCTCACGCTCGGCATCGAGCGCAAGGAGACGTACATCTACCGCAGCATCGCGGCGGACTGCCTGCGCGGGCTGGAATTCCTGCTCGCGCAACCGGAGGTGGACACGGGCCGCGTCGCCCTCGTGGGGGACGACCTCGCGCTCCTGACCGCCGCCCGCCGCCCGCAGGTGGCGGCGGTGCAGGCCGGGGGTTTGATGTTCCACCGCCTCACCGAGGCCCGCGCCCGCACCGAGGCGTACCCGATTGAGGAAGTGAACGAGTACTGCCGCTACCACGCCGACCGCGCCGATGCCGTGGCTCGCACCCTCGCCTACTTCGACCCGCAGCACCACGCCGAGAGAATCACCGCGCACACCCTGCTCACGATGGGCGACGCGGGCGCGGTCGGCGGCCCGGAGTGGCTCACGCCGCTCGCGGACACCCTCGGTGGCCCCGTGACGCGGTACCCCCTCACGCACGAGGGAGCCACCGACCACGACCACACCGACGCATGGCTCGCGGGGCAACTCGGCAGCACGCCCAAGCCCCGCCTCTGGCACACAACGGAAACCTGATCGAACCGCCAAGACGCCAAGACCGCCAAGGAATTGAAAGAGGAACCACAAAGAGCACAAAGAGCACAAAGGAAAAACCAGAGATTTCTTTTGTGTCCTTTGTGCTCTTTGTGGTTTGTTTGCCGATTCCTTGGCGGTCTTGGCGTCTTGGCGGTTCATCCCATACCCAAGGAGGTAACGCGATGAATCTGTACGACGAGTTGGGCGTGAAGCGGGTGGTCAATGCGTCGGCGACGCTGACGCGGCTCGGCGGCTCGCGGATGCCGCCGCCGGTGCTGGATGCGATGCGGGCGGCAGCGGGGTCGTTTGTGGACTACGACGAATTGGCGCGTCGCGTGGGCGCACGCCTCGCGTCGCTGACGCACAACGACGCCTGCTATGTCTCGTGCGGGGCGGCGGCAGGCATCGCCCTCGCGGTGGCGGCGTGCGTGGCGGGCGACGACCCCGCGAAGGTTGCCCGCTTCCCGCACCTCGACGGGCTGAAGGACGAGGTGGTCGTGCATCGCGGGCAGCGCAACGGCTACGACTACGCCGCCCGCCAGACCGGGGTGCGCCTCGTGGAGATCGGCACCGCCCGCGCTACGTTCGCGTGGGAACTCGATGCCGCGATCACCGAGCGCACCGCCTGCGTGCTCTACTTCGCGGGGGCGCACTTCGCCGAAGGGGCGTTGCCGCTCCCCGACGTGATCGCGGCGGCGCACGCACGCGGCGTCCCCGTGGTCGTGGACGCGGCGGCGCAGATTCCGCCGGTCAGCAACCTCTGGCACTTCACCCGCGACCTCGGTGCCGACCTCGCCGTGTTCAGCGGCGGCAAGGGGCTGCGCGGGCCGCAATCGTCCGGCCTCGTACTCGGTCGGGCCGATCTCGTGGCGGCGTGCCGCGTCAATGGCAGCCCGAACAGTGCCATCGGTCGCCCGATGAAGGTGGGCAAGGAGGAACTCGCGGGGCTGCTCGCGGCGGTCGAGTGGAGCCTCGCGCAGGATGAAGCGGCGATCTTTGCGGGCTACGAGGCGACGGTGCAGGGGTGGCTACGGGCGTGCGCCGACCTGCCCGGTGTGCGGGCGGAGCGCGGCTACCCCTCCGAAGCGGGGCAACCGCACAGCCGCGCCATCGTCCATATCCTGCCGGAGAGCGGCACGACGCGGGACGCGCTCGTCGCGGCCTTGTGGGAAGGCAACCCTGCGGTCGCCGTCTCGCCCGTGGGCGGGGATGCCGTCGCCCTCAACCCGCAGTGCCTCGAAGCGGGCGAGGCCGAGATCGTCACCGAGCGGCTGCGCGTCGCCCTTCGCGTCCCGGTCGTTGCGGCAGTTCGTGGTACTTGATCCAAAAACGGGTCGGGGGCGTATCTATAGGTGAGGGGTGCGATTCCGGGGGGTTAGGTGCATTCTGTCGAGAACGCATCCGCCCTGTGACTGGACATAACACCTTTGCGAACGGGGCGCGACCCGTGCTACACTGGGCATCCGGTGGTCGGCAGGCGGGCGCACGCCGGGACATCCCGGCGTGCGCCCGCACACGGCGGCAAAGGAGCGGAACGCATCCCCATGAACGCCTCACCCTTCGCGCTCGAACTCCCGTGGGTGCTCACGCGCCTGTCGCTCGTGGCACTGCTCGATATCCTCGTGGTGGCGGTGATCCTCTACTGGCTGCTCACCGTGGCGGCGGGTACGCGGGCGATGCCCTTGCTGCGCGGTATCGGTATCCTGCTCGGCTTCATCGCCGTACTCGGCAGCGTGCTCGACCTCACCGCCCTGCGGCGGCTCATCCAGTACGCCGTTCCCGCCCTGCTCGTGTCGCTCCCCGTGATCTTCCAGCCGGAATTGCGCCGCGCCCTCGAACAACTGGGGCAGACGCGCACATGGCTCAACCTCCCCTTCGCGCACGGCGGCGACGAGGACACCGAGCGCACGATAGACGAGATCGTGCGGGCCGTGACGCAACTGGGGCGGCAACGCACGGGCGCGTTGATCGTGATCGAGCGCGAGACGGGCTTGCAGGATTACGCCGACCGCGCCACCCCGATGCACGCCGACCTGACGCGGCAACTGCTCGTGCAGACCTTCATCCCCAATTCGCCCTTGCACGACGGTGCGGTGATTATCCGGGGCAACCAGATTCTCGCCGCCGGGGTGATCCTGCCGCTCACCGAGGAGCAACTGAACAGTTCGCTCGGCACGCGCCACCGCGCCGCCGTGGGCATCAGCGAACAGTCGGACGCCATCGCCGTGGTCTCCTCCGAGGAAACTGGCACCATCTCGGTCGCCATCGGCGGCAACCTGACGCGCAACATGACCCACGACCTGCTCAAGGCGACGCTCCGGGCGTATCTGCGCGTCGGGCGACGCGGCGACGACACCCCGCCTGCTGCTGCCCCCGCCGTGCTGCCCCCTGCCCCGCCCGCGCCTATGCCCGCTACACTGCCGGAGCCGGTAACGACGACCGAAGAAATCGCCACACCACCTATCCCGTCGCCATCGGTCAAGGTGGCGGCAACCGGAACCGGGGCGGCGTCGGGTCAGGTTTCGCACCCCGCCGCGAATCCGCCGGACGCGCACGGGCCGCAGTCGCCGCAGTTACCGCAGTCGCCACAGACCAAAGAGGGAGCGGGCCGCGATGGCGAGCGTACCGCAGCAGACTAACCGTTCGGGTACGGGGGCCATCGTCGGACGGGTCGCCCTCGCCCTCGCCCTCGCTTTCACCTTCTGGGCGTGGGTGGTGGGCAACAACGACCCCGACCTCTCGCGTGATTTCCCCAACCTCGCCGTTCTCCCCTCCGGTGTGCCGCCCGACCTCGCCGTGACCGAGATCGCCCCGGCGAATGTGCGCCTCACCGCGTGGGGACCGAATAGCGTGGTCAACGCGACGAGCGTGAGCGTGAGCAATTTCCTGCTCGACGTGGACCTGCGCGAGGCCCGCGCAGGCACCGTCGCGTACCCCGTGCGCGTCACCGACACGGTGCGCGACCTGCGCAAGCGCGAGACAACCCCCGCGACGGTGCGCGTCACCCTCGAACAGCAGATCGAGCGCACCGTCGCCGTCACCGTGCCGCCGCTGATGCAGGCGGGCGTGCAGGTACGCGGCCTCGCGGCGAACCCGGCACAGGTGCGCGTGCGCGGGCCGGAGAGCCGCGTCAACGCGGTGGCGCAGGTCGTCGCCCCCGCCGAACTGCGCGACCGTACGGCGAGTTTTCAGGAGGTGGTGGAGGTGCGGGCCGTGGACACGGGCGGCGTCGCCGTGTCGGGCGTCACCTTCGACAGCCCCCGCGTGACGGTGGCGGCGGATATCGCCGACCTCGGCAACGAGCGCACCGTGTTCGTGAACGCGAACATCACCGGCTCGCCCGCCTCCGGTTTCATCAACACCGATGTGATCGTGGAACCGCCGCAAGTGACGCTCGTGGGGGACCAACAGCGCATCCGCGCCGTGCCGAATGTCCCCACCGAGGCGATCAACATTGACGGATTGCGCAGCACGACCACCCGCACGGTGCGCCTCGCCCCCCTGCCCGCCGGGGTCTCGATCAAGGGGAATGTCACCGAAGTGCGGGTGATCGTCAATGTGCAGGAACGCACGCTGGACGAAAACTTCAGCGTGCCGGTCATCTTCACGCCACCCCGCGTCGGCCTTACCTACACCGCCTCGGTGCAGGAGACCACGGTGAAACTGCGCGGCACGCGGCAACAACTGGACGACATCCGCACCCGCCTCACGGTGCGGGCCGACTTGTCCGGCCTCACGATGCCCACGAACGGGCCGCGTGCGGTCGAACTCGTGGCGGTGCTGCCCACCGGGAGCGGCGTGACATTCGTGGGCGACCCGATGCCGTCTGCCGTGGTGGTGAACGTCGTCGCCGTACCAACCCCGACCGTTGCCCCCACCGTCGCGCCGACCGCCGCCCCCACGCCCACGGTCGTACCCACTGTCACCCCCACCGTTGCGCCCACGGCGACGGTCGCGCCCACGCCGACTACGGTACCGCCCACCGCGCCCCCCGCGCCGCCGCCCGCGACTCCGGCCCCTCCCGCCGCAACGCCTCGCCCGATGGGGTAAAAATACACCTGCCCCCCCACTTGGACGGAGGACACCCCTTCCCTGTAAGGAAGGGGGAGCGTACCCCATCGGCATCGCGGCGTTCCTGAAAAGCCTCGATCTCGCTATGCGTCACCCCCTTCCCCGTGGCAAAGGGGATCGGGGGTGGACGCAACTACGACCCGACGGGCTGCATCCGGGCGGTTGCCTCCTCGGCAAGCACCGCGTCGAAGACCTGCGCGAACGCGGCGGCGGGTTGCGCCCCGACCACGGCGTATCGCCCGTCAATCACGTACGTCGGCACGCTCGAAATACCGTGCTCCGCCGCCGTCTGCTGGCTCTCCCGCACAGCCGCCGCGCCACCGCCGCCGTCCAGATGGCGGCGCGTCTCGTCGGCGTCGAGGCCCACCGAGACGGCGAGTGCGAGCAGCGTGTCGCGGTCGTTCAGGTTCCGCCCCTCCGCGAAGTACGCGGCGTAGAGCGCGTCCGCCATCGCCCATTCGCCGCGCCCCTGTTCCCGCGCCCATAGCACGAGGCGGTGCGCATCCACGGTATTCGGCGCACTCGCCACGCGGTCGAAGCGGAAGACCGCCCCGTCCGGTGCGCCCGCCGCCGCGACCTGCGCGAACATCGCCGCCGCCCGCGCCGTCCCGCCGAACTTCGCCGCCGCGAACGTCGCCCACGGCTCCCCCTCCGGCGGCATCTCCGGGCGCAACTGGAAGGGCCGCCACACGCGCTCGACCTCCACATCGGGCCGGTCCGCGAGAGCCTGCGCCAGCCGCTTCTCGCCGATGTAGCACCACGGACAGACGATGTCGGAGTACACCTCGATCTTCATGTATCCCTCCCGCAATGGTCGGCAGTCGCCAGTCGCTCGTTGCCGGAGAATTGTACGGGGCGTTTCCCACATTTTCGAGCGACCGCCGACTGCCGACTGCTATTTCAGCCGCACGCGGATCACCACCAAGCCACGCGCCCGCGCCGCCTCGACCTGCTCGCGGGGCGGCTCGCCGTCCGCGTCGAGGGCGACGCCGATGAACCGCCCGTAGCCGGGATCGCGGGCGAGGATGTCGCGGTAGGCGACGCGCATCCCCTCTACATCCTCAATCGTCTCCGCCGTGCCGCTGCGGTCCACCCCGCGCAACCGCACCGACACCGACACGCCGCCGCGCAGGTTCTTGTACCACGGCGTCTCGGTGCCGAGCAGCAGGGTGTGATCGTCGGTCTGCACGTAACTGACGGGGAGCGCGTAGTGCGTGCCGCTCTTGCGCCCCCGGAATGTCAGCAGCATGACCTTTTTGCTCACCACCTTATGCAAGGGCGAGCGCAGTAAGGGGCGCATCACGCGGTTCACTACCCGGATTACCGCCGGGTTGCGCTTGCGTTCGGTCGTCTTCGTGACTCTCGGTAGCGGTGGCGGTGTCGTCGGTGTCTCGCTCATCGTCTATACCTCCTCGGAAACGCGCAACACCACCTTGCCGGTGGTCACGCGGGATTGGATCGCCGCGTGTGCCGCCGCCGCATCCGCGAGCGGGAAGTCCGGCCCCATCACGAAGCGCAGGTCGCCCGACCGCCACGCCCGCACCATCGCCTCCCGCGCCGCCTGCGCCCGACCGGGCCGCAGCCACGGCCCGCCGAAGCCGACCATGCTCTGCCCCATCACATTCATGCGCATCATGTCTGGCGTTGCGGGGCGACCACCCGCCGCGCCGAACATCACCACGCGACCGAGCGGCGCGAGGGCATCCCACGCCTGCATCGCCGCGTCGCCGCCCACCGATTCGAGCACGACATCCACGCCGCGCCCGCCCGTCGCCCCGCGCACCGCGTTCGCCCAGTCGGGTTGCGTGTAATCCACGGGGACGCCGCCGAGGTCGCGCACGAGGTCGCGCTTGGCGTCGCTCCCGGCGGTGCCGACGACCGTACCGGCACCGCCGATACGGGCAAGTTGCACCGCGAGACTGCCCACACCGCCCGCCGCCGCCTGCACGAGCACCGCCTCCCCCGGCTGGAAACGGCCCGCGTCGTACAGCGTGCCGTGCGCCGTCGGCCCTTGGACGAGCAGGGCGGTCGCGGTGGCGAAGTCCATCCCTTCCGGCAACGCGATCAGTTTCGCGGGGTCGCCCGTGTTCACGACCGCGTATTCGGCGTAGCCGCCCATATCGAGCACCGCGCCCACGCGCTGCCCCACCTGCCAATCCATCACCCCGTCGCCGAGTGCCGCGACCGTTCCCGTCACCTCAAAACCCGGCGTGAGCGGGAACGCCATGCGCCCATGCCCGCCGGGATGGTACATGCCCGACCGCAGGCCGATGTCCGCGAAGTTCACCCCCGCGACCGCCACGCGGATGAGCAATTCGCCCGCGCCGGGTTCGGGCGTCGGCACGTCCGCGACATGCAGCACCTCCGGCCCGCCCGGTTCGCGTATCTGGATCGCTCGCATCGCTTGTCTCCGTCCGTACAGATGATACACTGGGAAGTGGACAACGCTCCGTTTCAGTGTATCGGAGCGTTCTCCACTTGTCGAGGGGTCTCCCGGATGATACGACAGGGCTTATGCGTTTTCCTGTCGGCGGGTGTTTCGGGGTAAACGCACCTAACCCCCCACCTGCCCATGCCGCCCATGCCGCCTAGAGGGCACCCGCACCCGCGCCCGCCTTCCCCGTAGGGAAGGGGGTGACGCGCCGCGAGAGCGAGGCGTATGGGAAGACTGAGGCGTCTGTCCCTCTTGCTCCCCCTTCCCTATGGGAAAGGGGGCCGGGGGGTTAGGTGCATTTCGTGAAAACGCATAAACCCTACGGATAAGAGGGTGCGCGGTGTACGAGGAACCGGAGAAGATGCCGTCGCCCTGCCCGCTGGCGGTGACGGCAATGGCAGCGCGGGGCGAACGGCGCGATGCGGCGGCGAATCGGGCGCGGGTACTCGCGGCGGCGCGGGCGTTGTTCGCGGCGCACGGGCCGGATGCGACGAGCATGAATGAGGTGGCGCGGGCGGCGGGGGTCGGGGCGGGGACGCTCTACCGCCGCTACGCGCACAAGGGCGAACTCTGCGCTGCCCTACTCGGCGAGAACACGGCGGCGTTCCGGGGCGAGACCGCTGCGCACCTCGCCGCGCCGGGAATCGCGCCGCTCGATAGCGTGGCCTTCGTGCTGCGGCGCATCGTCGCCTTCAACGAGGCGAACGGGGCGTTGCTGGGCGCGATGGCGGGCGCGGCGAACGGGGCGCGGCGCGTGGTCGTCTTCGACGGGTCGTTCTACGGCTGGCTGCACGACCGGGTGCGCGACCTGCTCACACGGGCGATTGCAGCGGGCGATTGCGCCCCGCTCGATCCCGTCTGGACGGCGGATGCGCTGCTCGCGCCGCTGGCGATTGACCTTTACCTGTACCAGCGGCACGGGCGCGGCTTCACCCCGGAACAGATCGCCGCCGCCGCGACCGCGCTGCTCGACCGACTCCGGGAACGGTGAGGAATCTCACCCCCCTGCCCCCTCTCCGCTTGACGGAGAGGGGGTGACGCATTCCAGCACCGAGGCGTTATACCAAGACTGGGTGAACAGCATCGTGATCGCGCCCCTACAACCGATGCGGCAGCCTCCGTCCGGTACTGATATTACACGACCTCCCGAACCTTTCCGCATTTGCTCCCCCTCTCCGCTTGACGGAGAGGGGGAGGGGGTGAGGTTCCTTAGCGGCGGACAATCCCCTGCACGCGACGCGACGCGACGCGAAACCCCGTCGCGGCGGAGGCACCGAGGCGGGCGAAAGCGGCACGAGCGTACGAGCCGCCGCGCAGTTCGCCCGACCCACCGTGCCACTCCGCGAGGTATTCCCCGCCCGGAAAGAGCAGCCAGCGCAGCACGCGCAACCGGGGAGCGAGGCCGCGCATCCGCGTCAGGGCCGCCGCCGCCACCCAGAAGGGGGCGGGCTGCGGCGCGGTGAGGTCGGCTTGGGCGATGGCCTCTATCCGCCGCGTCAGCACGCGCCGCTCGGTGGTGTCCGCGAACCGGGCGACCGGGGCGAACACGCGCCGCTCGTGCCGCGATCCCCGCCACAACCCGGCGGGGGCGGCGGGGGCGTCGAGCCAGCGCGTCGCCGCTTCCAGCGCGGTCGCCACCGGCACCGCGAGGCCGAGGTTCCGCGTCTCGCGGGCAAGCAACTCCCAATCGAAGGCGGGCGTGCGGCGCAATAGGTGGGCGAGGTCGAGCAGCCAGATCAGGCGAAAATCGGCGTGCCGCGTCACCATGTGGCTGGCGACGTGCAGCAGCAAATCTTCGGGGGCGATGCGCGGCGCATCGTCGCCCCCTTGAAGCGGCGGCGTGGCCCGTTCCCAGAGGCGGGCGGCATAGGCGGCGAGGCGGGCCGCGAGCGGGGCATCGAGTTCGGCGATAGGCGTGGGGGCGGGGTCGAGCGGCTCGGCCCGCACCTCCACGAGCACCGCGAGGCTGCCCCGTGTGTCGGTGAATTGCAACTCGCGCTGCCAAGGCTGGCGCAACCGCTCCGCCACGAAGGCGGGCGTGCTCGGCGTCTGCACGTACCCCAACGCGGTGAGCACCGCCGGGACGCGCCCGAAATCGCCCACGCGGGCGAGCAGATCGAGGTCGCTCATCGGGCGCAGGGAGGGCGACGGGTAGTATGTTGGGGCGAGGGCCGCCCCTTTCAGCGGCAACAGCGCGATCCCCGCCGCCCCCGCCGCCGCCCGCACCCGCGCCAGTTCGCGCAGCAACACGACGTTGCGGAAGTGGTTCTTCCAGTAGCGCGTCTGGGTCGCCTGCTGTTCATCGGTCGAGAGGACAAGGGCGTACGCGTGGGTCTGGAACCACTGCGCGAGCAGTGCCGTCACCCCTTGCCGGTCGGCGGCGGTGAGCAGGTACTCCCAATTGAGGGCGGGCAGACCCTCGCGCTGCGCCTCGGTGGGCGCGTCGGCGCGGGCCGCCGCGAGCAACAATCCGTTCTCGTAGCGGTACTGCGTGGGTAGTGGCGCGGTCACGGGGTTCGCTCGCTTTCGGACGCGGCGACGGCTTCGGTCACGCGGTCGAGCGTGGCAACGAGGTCGCCGGAGTAGAGCCGGTAGCAGCGAGCGTGGGTCGTGAGGCGAGCCACCGTGCCGAGGGCGAGCCGTACCGCCCCCGGCACCGCGAGCGTGGCGGACTGCGCGAGCAACAGGGCGGCACTCTCGGCAGGGGCGAGCGGCGCGAGCGCGGGCGGTGCGTCGGGCCGCAAGGCGGGGAAGAGCACCACGCGCACAGGAACGGGCGCGACCGCCCACCGAGGCGGCAGGTAGAAACCGGGCGGGGCGTCCGCGAACGCCGCCGCCGCCATGCCGAGCCGTGCGAGCAGCGACAGCGACGGTTGCCGCACATGGAAGGCGCGAGGGAACGGGCGCAACGCGAGGGTGTCCGGCTCCATCAGGGCCACATCGTCGCTGTACGGGACGAAGCCGCGCCGCAGCAGGGCCAGCACGAGCGTGGTCTTGCCGCTCCCCGACTCCCCGACCACGAGCACGCCCGCGCCGCCATCGGGCGTGGCGAGGGCCGCGCCGTGCAGGTGGAAAAGCCCGGTATGGCGAGCGAGGGCGTCGGTGACGATCTGGTATTCGAGGGCGAGCAGGCCGTCGGTGAGGCCACCGTTCGTGTTGAAACCGGCGAGTGGCCCCGACACCGACCAGAAGCCCTCCTCGGTGCGATCCAGCGTGTACGTCGCCCCGTTCGCGGTATCGCCGCCCGCGTGCAAGTCGGGCGCAGCGAACCCGCTGAGCACCCGCGTCACCGCCGCCCGCACGGCGTCGTCCGGCACCATGACCTGTATGGGCCGACCGAGAACGGTGCCATGCACGGGCGCGTACGCGGGTGTGGTGGAGGCATCGGTAGCGGTCATCGCCCGCTACGCGGTTTCACTGGCGAGCATCCCGCGCTCGCGCAAATCCGCGAGCACCGCCTGCACGTCCGCCTCCACCGAGGGGGCGTCCGGGAACATGTCGCTCACCTCGGCGACGAGGGCAGCGAAGCCGTGTTCACCGTCGCAGCACTCCCACACGAGCGCGGCGGTGGGGTTCAGCGTGACCAACTCGCTCCGCTCCGTGTGGAAGAGGATCATGCTGCCGTCCGGCAATAGTTCGTCCTGAATGCCCTCGGCCTGCCGGGGCAAGGGTTGCTCACTGGTCGGTTCGGTCATGTGTCCCCCATAATCGTGGTCGGCACACAAGATGGCCGCTGCCCCCGAAGGAACAGCGGCAACAGAGTAACACAGAAGGGTACAGGGTGGGACTACTCTCGCGTACCACCGGGCGGCAGCGTGCCGGTCGGCGCGAACGAGGCTGCGGTAACGTTGAAGGTGTTGCTCACCAGCACGTTGCGGATACCGGCGACACCGCCCGCGCCCGGATCGTCGTACGTGGTGACGACGGTGTACGAGCCGGGGCCAAAGAACGCGATCAGGATGTTTGTGCTCGGCGTGATCGTGTTCGTGATCGAACCGTCACCGCCGGGCGTGAGCGCAATGAACGAGAACTGCGAGGCGTTGCCCGTGCGGAAGATGATGCGGTACACCGGGCGCACGTTGCCGTAGCCCCGGCCCGTGAAGGTGATGGTGCCGGTGCTAAAAGGCACCGTCGGGTTGTTCACGCCGTTTACGAACAGCGTCTGCCCGCCGGGGCCGGTCGCGGCACCGACTGCCATTGGGATGGACGAGGCTACGATAATAGGTGCAGCGTACGCCGCGCCCTTGAGCGCACCCTTGATCACGTCACGCCGCGAGGCCTGTGCCTTGAACGCTTTGAACTCCATGCAGACTCTCCCCCTTCGTTGCAACAACCATCCACCCTGTACGTACTAAGCACTCCACGCACGTTTCGATTATAACGTGGGTGTCAAGGGGGGTAGCGTGTGGTGCGTGCGTCTTTTTTGTCTCGACCCGCGCCGTGCAACCACTCCCCGCGTCCCCCGTTGCGTACAGCAACGCGAGTATACACGGACGCGCCCACGATGCGCAAGGGAACGCAACCGGCGCACGAACGCGGCGAGACGGGGTACAATTTGCGGCAACACCGCGATGCGGCGCAGTATCGAGCGAAAGGACATTTCCTCGTGGCAATCGAGTATCACAAGCACACCCTCCCCAACGGCCTCCGTGTCTACATCACGCCGATGGACAGTGCCACCTCGGTGACGGTGGTGATCGGCGTCGGCGTGGGGGCGCGGTCGGAGGCTCCCGCCGTGAACGGCATCGCGCACTTCGCGGAGCACATGTTCTTCAAAGGCACCGAGCGTCGCCCGACCACGAAGGAAATTTCCAGCCTGATAGACGGCCTCGGCGGGCAATTCAACGCCTTCACCTCGGAGGAGATGACCGCGTTCTACACCCGCCTCGCCCCCGAACACTACAAAGTCGGGCTGGACGTGCTCACGGACATGCTGTTCCACTCGCTGTTCGATGCCGCCGAGATCGAGCGCGAGAAGGGGACGATCATTCAGGAAATTCGCATGTACGAGGATCAGCCGATGAGCCTCGCCCCGAAGACCTTCCAGAAGATGATGTTCCCCGATCACCCGCTCGGTCGCCCCATCCTCGGCACCGACGACACGATCAACGCTATGAACCAGCAGACCTTCCTCACCTACCGCGACGGCGCGTATCACGCGGGGAGCATGGTCGTCTCCATCGCGGGCAAGGTGGACGAGGCCGACGCCCTCGCGGAAGTCGAGCGGTGGATGGCACAGTTGACCGGCGGCACCGCCCCCAAGCCCGAACCCGCCGCGAACACGCAGCCGAGCGGCAAAGTGGGCATCTACACGAAGGACACGGGGCAGGCGCATGTCGTGATGGGCGTGCCGAGCATTCCCATCGGACACCCGGACGAGGCGGCACTTTCGGTGCTGAACACGATTCTCGGCGGCACGATGAGCAGCCGCCTGTTCATCGAGGTGCGCGAGCGGCAGGGGTTGTGCTACTACGTCGGTTCCTCGCCCGATCCGTACACCGACACGGGACTGTTCATCGCCCGTGGCGGCATGGATTTGGAGCGCATTGACCAGGCAATCCTGAGCATCCGCAAGGAACTGCTCGGCATGGCGGCGGAACCCGTGAGCGACGACGAGCTGACGATGGGCAAGGAAGGGCTGAAGGGGCGCATCCTCCTTGCGATGGAAGGCTCGGCGGGCGTGGCGATGGATGTGATCCGGCAGGAACTCCTGCGCGGGCGCGTGCGCACCCCGGACGACCGCCGCGCCGAAGTGGAAGCCGTCACGAAGGACGATGTGTTCCGCGTGGCGAACGACCTGTTCGCCCCCGAAAAACTCCACCTCGCCATGTGCGGCCCCTTCGACGACCCCGCCCGCTTCGAGCGGCTGCTCTTGGAGGGTGCGCCCGTTGCCGCTGCGGGGGACTAATCAAGTTCGGCCTTGCTATCTGGCCCCTCTCCGCTTGGTGGAGAGGGGTGCTTTTCGCCGAAACTGTTTAGTTCGCCAAGTTGCATGATTTGCTTTTCGATTGAAGCAAACATGTCTTGTGCTCGAACTATTAAGGCCTCTATCACTTCCATTGCCACAAACACGTCACGACTAGACCGTAGATTTAAAAAGTCGACAGTGCTAAGCAGTAGCATGAGAAGGGACTGCTCAGCGGCTTGGGCAATACCGTAACTGCTTGGCCCCCACAGCTTCATGTGCAATGATGGTGGAGTCGAAATATTATAAATCGCATCGAAACTACCGTGAAGACTCATGCTCGCTGCTTTATGTTCAGACATATACTGATAAAACCCTGCTGCCCGTACAATATCCTTGATCTGTGGACTCTTGTTTTGAGTAGCATCAACGGCCCATCCATAGGGAGTATTATAGGATTTACCATACTTTTCAATCAATTCATCGCGTCTTTCATAGCAGGAGTCATATGTACTCTTGTTATATGACTTTTCATTCTGTTGAAGCTCGGCTTCCTCTAACTCTAACATCTTTGCATCTTCTACATGTGCGTGGAGAATGTAGCGTTCGGCTAATTCTTGATCGCCTTTTCGCAGCAGGACAGCAAAGCAGGAAAACTCAAACATTGATCGCCACTTGTTCAAGGCTTCTTGCGCAAGCCCTGCCTGTAGCAACAACAGAACAGCGTGGGCAGCGACGCATGAGTTTGCGTGAAGTGTACTCACCGCACGAAACTTGAAATCGCTGTTTCTGTGTGCTTCGTCTTTCTCTTGGTTGTACAAGGAAACCCCTTCATGGCGGCAATAGTTGAGCGCGACCTGATAAGCATTAAAGGCACCATGCCATCGCTGGCACATTAATTCATTAAAACGATCTGTATCGCTTTGAATACGCTGCAAAGGCAAGTACTGACCGCTCTTTGAGAAAGCGACTCGTTGTGCAATTTCAGGCGCACATTCTGCCCACATTTCGGGAGCTTGTTGTTTCATTTTGTCTAGCACAGACACAATACCCTCCTAAAATTGTTTCGTCTTTATTGTATTGACCGTACGTTCACTTGTCAAGATACAAAGTTGCGATTTGTCCACGCAGCAGGCAGCAAATTTCTCTTTCCCTACTGCCTGCTGCATAAACAACCCACTAAGCGATGTACGCCCCCTCGGTCGTCCCGGCGGCGGTGCGGTTGAGCAGGCCGAGTATGCCCATCGTGTGACGCGGGGCGGGCTGCGTCCAGTGGGTGCGCCGCTCCGCGAGCAGGGCGTCCACCGCTTCCGGCGACAGCCGCCCTTCCCGCGTGCCGACGATGGCGAGGCGGCGTTCCGGCACATGAATCTCGATCAGGTCGCCTTCTTCCACGAGGGCGAGCGGGCCACCGTCGTAGGCTTCGGGCGTGATATGGCCCACGGCTGGCCCCTTCGCGGCCCCCGAATACCGCCCGTCGGTGATGACCGCGCAGGTGGAGGAAAGTTCGGGGCTGGCGGCGATGATCGCGGTGGCGTAGTACATCTCCGGCATCCCGTTCGCCTTCGGCCCCTCGTAGCGGATCACCACCACATTCCCCGGCTGCACGACGCGCTCGATCAGGGCCGCGACCGCCGCGTCCTCGTTGTCGAACACGCGGGCGGGGCCGATGTGAACGTGCATCTCCTTCGGCACCGAGAAGTGCTTGATCGCGGCACCGCCGGGGGCGAGGTTGCCGCGCAGCACGGCGAGTCCGCCTTCCGGCCCGAAGGCGTCGTCACGCGGGCGGATAATCTCGCGCACCGGCACCTTGACATTCGCCAGATACCCCCGCGTCTCCGCGAAGAAGCGCGACTTCTCGACCGCTTCGAGGTTCTCGCCGAGCGTCTTGCCCGTCACCGTCATGCAGTCGAGGTGCAGCAGGTCGCGCACTTCGAGCATCACCGCCGGGACGCCGCCCGCGTACCACATGTATTCCACGGGGTACTTCCCGGTCGTCTTCGCGTTCGCCAGCACGGGAACCTGGCGGTGGATGCGGTCGAAGTCGTCAATCGTGATATCTATGCCGACCTCGCGGGCGATCACCGGCAGGTGCAGCAGGCTGTTCATGCTGCCGCCCACCGCCGCGTGCAGGATGATCGCGTTCTCGAACGCCTCCCGCGTGAGAATCTTGCGCGGCGTCAGGTCCATCTCGACCAATTTGAGAATCTGCTTGCCCACGGCGCGGGCGTCGCGCAAGTGCCGGGTGAGCGGCGCGGGGATGAGGGCTGTCCCCGGCAGCGCGAGGCCGAGGGCTTCCGAGAGCACCTGCCCCGTGCTGGCACTGCCCATGAACTGGCAGGCACCGCACGTCGGGCAGGCACTATGCTGGTGAAATTCGAGGTCTGCCTGCTCCATCTCGCCGCGATCCACCGCCGCGCCCATGCCCCACAGGTGATCCGACGTGACGGAGTGCGGCGCGTTCATCTGCGTGCCGCCGGGGAGGTGGATAGCGGGCAAGTTACAGCGGGCCATTGCAATCAGGTGCGCGGGGACGCTCTTGTCGTTGCCGGAGATGACGACCATGCCGTCGTGCGGGTGGCCGAGGGCGTGAATCTCGATCATCGCCGCCTGCACATCCCGCGAGACGAGCGAGTAGCTCATGCCCGCGTGGGCTTGGGCCACGCCGTCGCAGATGTCGGAGGTGTAGAACACCCCCGGCTTGCCGCCCGCCTCGAAGACGCCGTTGCTCACTTCCTCGATCAGGGGGCGGAAGTGGAAGGTGCCGGGGTGGCCCATGCCGTAGGCACTCTCGACGAGGATTTGCGGCTTGGCGAGGTCTTCCTCCGTCCAGTTCATGCCGAGGCGCAGGGCGTCCCCCTGATGGTTGACTTTGCGCAGTCGCTGGCTTTTCAATTCCGGCATCGGTGGTTACTCCTTTGGAAAATGCGGCCCATCCCCCCTCCCCCCTTCCCCTGCGGGGGAAGGGGGAGAACTGCGACAAGCAGCGAGCCTGCGTGAAAGCCTCGCTGCTGCGATGGTTCTCCCCCCTCCCCACGGGGGAGGGGGGCCGGGGGGGTGGGCCAACGGACGTTCGCGCAAGTATACTCGCCCGCGACCGCACGCATACAGGAGGGCCGCACACATGGACACGCCACACGACTGGAACACCCTGCTCCTGCCCAAACGCATTTGGTCGCCGTGGGATGAAGCGGCAACATCGGTCTGGTTCGACCATACATTCACCGTAGGAACGAACGCGATAGGGACGCTTTCGCTTTCGGCGAGCGGTAGGTGTTCCGTGCAACTCGATACCGAATCATTGCCGCTGTCCGAGGCCGCCGCACCCCTATGGCTCACGGCACAGCGCATCGCCGTTCCGCTCACACCCGGTACGCATTCGCTCCACGTTCATGCAACGCCGGGAGCAACATCGTGTCCGTTCTTCCTCGCCAGCCTTGACTGGCAAGAAGACGGGCAGCAGATGCGCCTCGTCACGAACAGTGAATGGCGAATGTTCGCGGGTTTCGGCGACGGGTGGCAAGCAGTCTCCGGGCAAGACCCACGCTGGCAACCCGCGTGGGCGTTCGATGGGGTGTGGGCGGAACCGTGGGGAATGCCCGCGAACGCGCCCGACGACTGGTGCCACCTTTCTACGGGCTGGCAGGAAGTCACGGACGAATCGCTTTCCCGCGTCGCGGACGTGCGGCAAGGGATGACGCTCGGTGGGGCGTCCGCAACGGTGAGTGGTGACAGCACGCTCATAATGCAACCACCGCGCCCATTCCCCGCGTCACCGCCTGTCTACCAGTATGCCCCCCGCAGCTTGTGGCACGTCACGCGGCAGGAGGTGAACGAGAAGGTCAACGGCTGGCTGGAACTGTTCGAGGCGCGGTGTCCGAATGTCGTGCTCGACGCGGGGGCGGAGACATTCGGGCGCGTGAAGGTGCGGTTGCGCTCCGGTGGCCCCGCGACTTTAGCCATCACCACGGGCGAATCGCGGCCCGAAGTGGACACCTACGCCCGCCGCTACACCGACGTGTTCACGCTGCAAGACAGCGAGGAGTACGCCACGTCGCCGCACGGCTTCCGCTACGTGAAGGTGATGGCCCTCGGTGCCGGGGGCGACGTCGCGCCCGTGATCCTCGAACCCGTGACGGTGCAGCACATCCGCTACCCCGTCGAACAGGTCGGCTCCTTCCGGTGCAGCGATGCTGCACTCGATACAATCTGGGAACTGTCGGCGCACACCGTCCACCTGTGTATGCAGAACGAAATCTGGGACGGCATCAAGCGCGACCAACTGCCGTGGATGGGCGACCTCTACACCGAAAATCTCGCCGTCTACCACGCCTTTGGGGACAGCCGCCTTGCCCGCCGCTCGCTCGCGGTACTGGGCGAGATCGGCCCCGCGCCCGCGCCGCCGCTCGCGGAGCAACGCTATCCCGGCCTCGTCGCTTCGTGGAAGGGGCCGGACGGCGGTGACATCAACACCATCCCCTCGTACACGATGTGGTGGGTCGTCGGCTTACACGACTACGTGCAGTACACGGGCGACACATCGCTGATCGCGGAACTGGCGGACACGCTCGCCGCCACGCTCGATCACATCGCCTCGTGGTTGGGCGACGATGGGCTGTGGCGGCACAAAGCGGGCTGGGATTTCGTGGACTGGTCGCCGCTGACGGACGACGACCGCGCCACCTTCTGTCACCTACTGGCAACGCACGCCCTCTGGCTCGGTGGCCTGCTGCTGATCGGCATCGGGCGCGACGGGGCGGCGTACCGCGAAACGGCAACGCGCATGACCGAGGCGGCGCGGCGCGAGTGGTGGCAAGACGGCACCGGGGGTTTCGGCACCTCGCACCATGTGAACGCGATGGCGATTCGCTCCGGCGTGTTGCGCAACGAAGAAATAAACGCTGTGTTCGCCCGCACCCTCGCCCCCGACCCGCCGCAGACGATGACGTACTGGCACCGCTACGGCGATCTGGAAGCCGCCCGCCTCGCGGACGATGTTCCATGGGGGCTTGGGTACATCCGGCGGCACTGGGGGCGGGCGGTGCAGTTGGGCCATACCGCGCTGTGGGAGGCGTGGGACGACGCATGGCTCGGCCCCGACCCGCACGCCGTCTCGATGATCGCGGACGCGCACGCGCAGTACGGCGGCTACCGCACGTCGCTCTGTCACGGCTGGTCGGCGGGGCCGGCGGTCTGGCTGCACACGGCGGTACTCGGCGTGGTCCCCGACGCCCCCGACTTCGCGCAGGTGCATTTCGCCCCCGATCTCGGCGACCTTGCGTGGGCCGAAGGCACGATCCCCACCCCCCACGGCTCGATGGTCGTGCGCCTCGACGCGGCACCCCTTAATCAACATGGCACCCGCGCCACCGCCACGATCACCGCCCCCGCAGGCGTGGAAGTTCACGTACCGGACGAAGTGCGCGAGCGGTGGGACGTGCAGATCGCGGAAACGGGAGGGGACTAACCGCCAGGACGCCAAGGACGCCAAGGAAAAAACGAGACGTTCGTGTTTGCAACCGACGCTGTTCGTGTATTCTTGGCGTCCTTGGCGTCTTGGCGGTTCGATTGATCTTCGGGGGTGTGATATGGCGGATGTGGCGGAGTTGAAGGCGGCGGCGCAACGGGAAGTGGAGCAGGTCAGCCGGTTGCTGATCGAGTGCAGCGACTGGATGCAGGCGAACCCGGAGATCGGGTTGCAGGAACACAAAGCGGCGGCCCGCCTCACCGAGATGTTGGAGGAGTTCGGGGCCACGGTGGAGCGCGGCATCGCGGGGATGCCCACGGCGTTCAAGGCGACGCTCCCCGGCGGCAACCCGAACGGCCCGACCGTCGCCATCGTGGCGGAGTACGACGCGCTGCCGGACGTGGGCCACGGGTGCGGGCATAACATCATCGCCAACAGTGCCATCGGTGCCGCCATCGCCCTGTCGCGCATTGGTATCGGCGGCGAACTGCCGGGGCGGGTGATCGTGCTCGGCACCCCGGCGGAGGAATCCGCCGTGCCGAACGCGGGCGGCAAGATTCCCATCCTCAACGCGGGCTATCTCGAAGGCGTGGACGCCGCGATCATGGTTCACCCGATGACCACGGACTACATCGCCCTCAAGCCCTCGATGGTCGCCTATGGGCTGGACTTCACAATGCACGGCAAGCCCGCACACGCCGCCGCGAACCCCGACACGGGCATCAACGCGCTCGACGCGATGATCGTCTTCTTTTCGAGCGTCGGCTTGCTTCGGCAACAAGTCAAGAGCGAGGCCCGCATCCACGGCGTCATCACCTACGGCGGCGGCGCACCGAACGTCATCCCACCGATCACCAACGCCCGTTTCCGCGTGCGCTCGTACGACCCCGTGTACGCGGCACAACTGGTGAAGCGCGTCGTCGCCTGTGCCGAGGGGGCCGCGACCGCCACGGGCTGCACGATGGAGTGGCGCGAGTACATGCCCGCCTATCAGAGCTACGTGCCGAGCGAGGCGTTGGGTGCCACGCTGCGCGGGAACCTCGAAGCACTGGGCCGCGACGTGAACGACGGCCCGCAACGCGAGGGCGGCGGCAGCACCGACTTCGGCAACATCAGCCACGCGGTACCCTCGGTGTACGCGATGCTCGGCATCTGCGGCGAGGAAGCGGGCTGGCACTCGAAGGAAGTGGCGACGGCAACCCTCACCGACCGGGGCCACGACACGCTGATCGCGGGGGCGAAGTCGCTCGCCATGACCGCCATTGACGTGCTGATGAACCCGGAACTCGTCGCGCAAGCGAAGGCCGAACACCACGCGAAGATGGCCCCCATCCGCGAGGGGCTGGCGAAGATGGCAGCCGAAGAATAGGTTCCGGGTTCCGGGTTCCGGGTTCCGAGTGAAACGCGGGTGAGCGCAGTCGTACAACGGAGGCATGACGTATGGCAGGCGATACCCGGAACGCGGAACGCGGAACGCGGAACTTTGCTTCGTGGTTGGACGATTTCTTCGCGTCGTACGCCCGCCACCGCCCGGTGAGCGCGACCTTCATCGGCGTGCATGACCACGACGACCGGCTACCGGACTACTCCCCGCAAGGGATCGCGGCGGTGCAGGGCGAGATGGAGGGCTTGCTAGGGCGGCTTTACGCCCTGCGCATGGAGGGGCATCGCCCCGCGTCGCCCGCCGAACAGATGGACGTGACGCTCGCGGAGAACGCGCTCGATCTCCAGCGGTGGGAGTACGAATCGCCACATTTCGTGACGGGGAACCCCTCGGTCTACACGGGCGAGGCGATTTTCGGCGTGCTGTCGCTCTTTCTGCGCCCGTTCGCGCCGCTCGGTCTGCGCGTCGAGAATGCGATCAGGCGCATGGAGGCAATCCCCGCGCTTTTGGCGCAGGGGCGGGCGAATGTCGAGAACCCGCCGCCCGCGTGGACAGAACGCGCCATCCGGGAGTGCGACGGTGCGCTCGCCTTTCTCAATGATGGAATTGATATTCTCATCGCGGACGAGGGCATCACGACGCCGGGATTCCGGGCGGCGGCGGACGCGGCGCGGGGTGCCTTCGCGCAGCACCGGGAGGCGTTGCGCCGCGCCCCCACGGACGCCCCGGAGGTGTACGCCTGCAATACATGGGTCTTCGACCAGTACGTGCGCCTCGGTCACATGCTGGACATGGACGGCACGCAGGTCGAGGCGTACGCCCGCGAACAATTCGCCGCCGCCCGTGCCGCGCTCGATAACGGCGCGGGGGCATTCGGAGAGACGGACTACCGCGATGTGCTGGCGCAACTGGCGGACTCTCACCCCATAACCGAGAAGTACTACGGGCGGTTTGCTCAGGTATGGGACGCAGCCCGCGCAACGGCAGAAGCGCACGCCCTCGTGACGTGGCCCGACTCCCCCTTGCGCTACGTGCCGCAACCGAGTTGGGCGCGAACGTGCGCCCCGTTTTTGTACTTTCTGCCGTACCGCGCCCCCGCGCCGTACGACGCGCTCCCGTCGCACGATTACCTCGTGCCGCCCGTGGAACCGACGATGCCACCCGACGAGCAGGAACGGCGGTTGCGGGCGGTGAACGACAGCGTCATCAAGTTGAACCATGTCGTCCACCACGGCGGCATCGGGCATCACGTCCAGAATTGGCACGCCTTCCGGGCGGAGTCGCGTATCGGGCGGATGGCAGGGGTGGATTGCGCCAGTCGCATCGCGCTTTTCTGCGGCGGCACGATGGCGGAAGGCTGGTCGTCGTACGTCGTGGACCTGATGGACGAGGTCGGCTTCCTCACGCCGCTGGAGTCGTACAGCCAGCGATACGCCCGGATGCGTGCCGCCGCCCGCGCTATCGTGGATGTCAATCTGCACTATGGGCGGTTCTCGCTGGATGAAGCGACCGCCTTCTACCGCGACGAAACGGGCTTCGCGCCCGACGCCGCCCGCGCCGAGGCGGTAAAGAACAGCATGTTCCCCGGTGCCGCGATGATCTACCTGATCGGGCAGGACGCCGTGCGCGACCTGCGCGGCGAGATGCACACGCAGTGGGGCGCGGGCTTCTCGCTGCGTCGCTTCCACGACACCTTCCTCTCGTACGGCTCGATCCCCGTGCCGCTGATCGCACGGGCGATGCGAGCAGGTACTCCGCAGTAGGACAGGCTTCAGCCTGCTGATCCCCCGTGTACGTGGCAGGCTACAGCCCGCCCTACTGCGGGTGCGCCGCTTTGAGGCGCACGTACTCCGCGTCCGCCGCGACCGCTTGCCACGCGACGCGGAAGCGGGTGGCGATCTCGGCCTTCGCGGAGTCGGGGTCGAGGGGCAGGGGGGTGCCGTCAGCGTCGCGCTTGCGCCCGGAACGGTGATTCGCGTAGCGGCGGGCGCGGGTGAAGCCCATTTGCAGGTACTTGCGCGTCATGTCCATGCCCACGAAATCGCCCGCCGCCCGGTACGCCGCGAACTTCTCGCGCAAAGCCGCAATGCTCGCCTCCGCCTCCGGCAACGTGGCAAACCGCCAGAGCGGCAGCAACTCGCCCTTGTACGGCTGCACATGGAACACGCCCTCCTCGCCGCGCCCGACGCGGTACGCTTCGGGGTGGGCGCGGTAGTCTGTCTCGTCGTCGGTCATCGCGTTGCCTCCTCGTACGTCTCCGTGCAACCGCCGTGCCGCGCTGCCTGTGCTACACTCGCCCGCGATTGTGGCGACATGACGGCGCGACGACACGAGGAAGGGATGTATGGCGCACGACGCGACCGCACCGGCACCGCCCGTTGCACCCGTTCCGTTATGGCGCAACCGCGATTACCTGCTCCTGTGGTCCGGGCAAATGGTTTCGGACACCGGCACGCGGGTGTCGCAGATCGCCTTTCCGCTGCTTGTCCTCGCCCTCACGGGTTCCCCGGCGCAGGCGGGGTTTGTCGCCGCCGCTCGCACCGTGCCGTATCTGCTGTTCACGCTGCCCGCCGGTGCGTTGGTAGACCGCTGGAACCGCAAACTGACGATGATTGTCTGCAACGCCGGGAGTGCCGTCGCCCTTGCCAGCGTCGCTGTCGCGTATGCCCTCAATTCGCTCACCATCACGCAAATCGTGGTCGTCTCGTTCGTGGAAGGCACGTTTGGGGTCTTCTTCGGGCTGGCGGAAACGTCGGCGTTGCCGCAGGTCGTCCATCGGTCGCAACTGGCGACTGCCGTGGCACAGCAGGAGGTGCAGTACTCCTTGGGCGGGATCATCGGGCCGACCTTCGGCGGCACGCTCTACTCCGCATCGCCCCTGCTGCCGTTCGCGGTGGACGCTGCCTCCTACGGAGCGTCGGCATCGTCCCTCGCTACCGTTCGCACCCGTTTTCAGGCGACGCGGGAAGCGGTGCGGCGGTCGCTGCGTGCGGAGATGACCGAAGGCGTGGTATGGCTCTGGCATCAGCCGCTCATGCGCACAATGGCGGCCCTGATGGGTGGCTTGAACTTCGCCACCGCAGGCGGCACGCTCATCCTTATCGTGCTGCTGCAACAACAGGGAGCCTCCCCTGCGCTCACCGGCACGATTTTCGCGCTCGGCAGCGTAGGGGGCATCTTCGGTGCCTTCCTCGCGCCGCAGTTGCAACGGCGGCTCACGTTCGGGCAAGCGATCATCGGCATGAGCTGGTTCTTCGCACTCATCTACGGCGCGTTCGCGGTAGCGTCCACGCCGATGCTCGTCGCCGCCGTGTTCTTCGTGTCATATGTTTTCGGCCCCACGTATAACACGGTACAGATGAGCTACCGCCTCGCCCTCATCCCCGACGCGCTACAAGGCCGCGTGAACAGTGTGTATCGCCTCGTCGTGCAAGGGGTAAACCCGCTCGGCCTCGCGCTCACGGGCGTGCTGCTGGAGCGCGTGGGCGGTGTCACGACGCTGCTCATCTTCAGCGGCATCCTCGCGGCGGTCGCGGCACTGACGACATTGAATCGCAAGGTGCGCGACGCGCCACGGGTCACGCACGCACAACCAACCGCATAATCACGAAGGGAGCAACACGGATGGCACGGCAACGCATTTCGTCGGGCGTCAGTTGGGAAACAACGGTGGGGTACTCGCGGGCGGTGCGTGTGGGCAACCTCGTGTTCGTTGCGGGGACGACCGCCACGGGGCCGCACGGCGAACTCGTGGGCGGCGACGACCCCGAAGCGCAGGCACAGGCGATCTTCGAGAAGATCGAGCGTGCGCTGAAAGAAGCGGGCGCGACGATGGCGGACGTGGTGCGCACCCGCGTCTTCCTCACCCGCGTGGAGGACTGGGAGGCGGTCGGTCGCGCCCACGCCCGCTTTTTCGCGGAGACGCGCCCCGCGAACACGATGCTCGAAGTCAGCCGCCTGATCGGGGACGAATACCTCGTGGAGATCGAGGCGGACGCGGTGATCGAACCGCACGCCGAGGACACGGGCGCGGGCTGATGCGCTTCTCGATCCGCCTGAACAACGACCTGCCCGCCCGCGAGTACCTACGCCTCGCATGTGCCGCCGAGGCCGCCGGGTTCGACCAGTTCTGGGTGAGCCACGACCTGTTCCTGCGCTCCGCCCCCGTGGTACTCGCCGCCATTGCGACCGCCACGGGGCGCATCGGCATCGGGACATGCATCCTCAACCCGTACACGATGCACCCCGCTGAGATCGCCATGACCGCCGCCACGCTCGACGAGTTGAGCGGCGGGCGGTCCCTGTTGGGAGTCGCGGCGGGGGCGGCGGACTTCCTCGCGTGGGTGGGCATCGCGCAAGCACACCCCTTGGCGGACACGCGGCGGGCGGTGGCGCAAATCCGGGCCACCCTCGCGGGGGAACCGGCCCCCGGCTGGACACCGGAAGCGTACTTGCGCTTCCCCGCGCCGCGCCGCATCCCGATCTATCTCGGTGCCGCAAGCCCGAAGATGCTGCAATTGACGGGCGAGATCGCGGACAGTGCCTTGCCGCTGATGCTCGCCCCGGAGCGGTTCGCGCAGGTCGCGCCGCTCATCCGCGAGGGCGCGACACGAGCCGGACGCGACCCGGCGGACGTGGACATCGCCGCCTGCATCTGGTGCAGCGTGGCGGACGACCGCGCCGCAGCGATAGCCCCCATCGCGGACAAGGTGGCGTACTACGGCCACGCGATGAGTCCGATGATCTGGGAGTTCCTCGGTGTGACGCGGGAGGAGTTCGCGCTCATCGAGCACGCCCTGCACACCGAGGGCGACCCCGCGAAGGCCCGGAGCCTCGTCACCCCCGCGATGCTGCGCGTTGGCGTCGCGGGGACGGCCCATGACCTCATCGAGCGGCTGGAACCGACCGTCGCGGCGGGGGCGACGCACCTCTCGTTCGGCCCGCCCCTCGGCCCCGACCCGCTTGCCGCCATCGAGACTCTGGGACGTGTCGTGCTGCCGCACTTCCGCCGCGCATAGACGGCGACACGGGGTAGAATACGTGCAATGGTCGGGCCGTCGGGCGACGCGGCGCACGGAAGGAAATGAGCATGGCAGCGACACTCACCACCGAAGATGTCCTCATCGCGGCGCACGTTCGCCCGCATCCGTGGCGCAAGAGCGCGTCGTGGGCGGTCGTGGGCGAGCGTAGCGTGCCGATCTGGGCCGTAATGTCACGGTATGACCTCGCGTACGATGACGCGGAAACGATTGCCCGTGAATACGGGATGTCCGTTGACGCGGTACATGCGGCAGTTGCGTACTACCACCGACATCGCAACGGAATTGACGCTATCATTGCCAGCAATCGAGGGGAGTAGTGGCAACGGGCTTCTACGTCGATGAGAATGTCGCGGTGGGTGTGGAAACCGCCCTGCGCATACACGGTCACATCGTCACCTCGACGTACGATGCCCGCCGTACGGGAGCGACCGACGGCAGCCAATTGCTGTATGCCGCCATACACAATTGGGTTCTGCTTACGCACAACCGAAAGGATTTCTACCTGTTGCACGATGCATGGCTGTTGTGGCGGCACCATTGGGGCATCCGTCCCACACACGCGGGCATCATCGTGATCGAGCAACCACTGGGTGTGCCGAACACTGCCCTTGCGGAGACCGTGCATCGGTTCGTGACTGCCCGCGCCGAACCGCTCACGGGCGAACTCGTCTCGTGGCGGCGGGACGTGGGATGGGAAGGGTTCCCGGACGGGTGGCGGTAGGTCGCCTCAGCCGCCGCGTTGCTGCGCGAACTTCGCCCGCTGCGCCGCCGCACGCTCGGTGGAGGCGGGCCGGTAGGCCTCGCGGAAGGCTCCGAGCTTGTCCGCGAAGGTACCGTCGAGGATCGCGGCCCGCATGACCCGCATCTGCCGCAGGATGAAGTGCAGATTGTGGGTCGTGGCGAGGCGGTGCCAGAGCAGTTCCCCGACGCGGTGCAGGTGGTGCAGATACGCGGCGGTGAAGCGGCGGCAGGTCGCGCAGTCGCAGGTCGGGTCGAGCGGCGCATGGTGGTCGCGCCACTTCGCGCCTTTGATGCTGACGCGACCCGCCGGGGTATACAGCCCGCCGTGCCGTGCCACCCGTGCGGGCAGCACGCAATCGAACAGGTCTATGCCACGCGCCACGCACTCCCACAGGTCTTCGGGGGAGCCGACGCCCATGAGATAGCGGGGGCGGTCGGCGGGGCAGTGCGGCGTTGTCGTCGCCACCGTCGCGTACATGCTCGGCTTGTCCTCGCCCACGCTCAGGCCACCGAGGGCGACACCGGGCAGGCCGAGCGAACCGACGAATCGCGCCCCCTCGCGTCGCAACGCCGGGTCGGTGCCGCCTTGCACGATGCCGAACAACGCCTGATCGGGGCGGCGTTTCGCGGCGACGGCGCGTTCCAGCCAGCGGTGGGTGCGGTCGAGGGCGCGGCGCAGGTCATCAGCCGTGGCGGGCAGGGCGAGGCATTCGTCCAGCGGCATGATGATGTCGGCACCGAGCATTTCCTCGATCTCGATCACGCGCTCCGGCGTGAAGCGATGTATGCTGCCGTCGTGAAGGCTACGGAAGGTGACGCCGTCGTCGTCCACGGTGCGTTGCGGGCCGAGGCTGAAGACCTGAAAGCCGCCCGAATCGGTGAGGATCGCCCCGTCCCACGCCATGAAGCGGTGCAGCCCGCCCGCCTGCGCGATGACCTCCGGCCCCGGTCGGAGTGCCAGGTGATAGGTGTTCGAGAGGATGACCGGGGCGGGCATCGCGTGCAAATCGTCGGGGTCGAGGGCTTTCACGGTGGCCTGCGTACCGACGGGCATGAACATCGGCGTCGGGATATCGCCGTGCGGGGTATGAAACACGCCCGCCCGCGCCCCCGTGGTGGCGTCCGTGGCGAGCAGTTCGTACGTGAAGGGCGCGTTCGTCATGGAAAGATTGTACCAGCAGGCGATAGGCGTCAGGCGTTTGGCGTTCGAGAAATACAGATGCACGAATGCTCCCGAAGTCTTCTCACGCCGAACGCCTGACGCCTATCGCCTACCTACATCGAGATACCCGCCGCCGTCATCGCCTTGCCGACGTAGGCCATCATCTCGCGGTCTACGGGGCTACCGGAGACCTGATCGTTCTCGTCGTACACCCGCTCAAGCGACGACGCAATGCCGGGATCGCCGCCCGTGAACTCGCGCACCAGCCCGCTCCACCGTTGCGCGAGGGCTTGCACCGACGGATCGGCGGGGTCGGTACCCGCGTCCATCGCGGCCTGCATCGCCGCGATCAGGGAAATCCACTCGTCCTGCACCTCCTTGATGCGTTCCGGGCCGACCTGTTCCGCCCGCTGCTTGAGGAAGTCCAGTTGCTCCGAGGTGTAGTGCTTCTCGACCATGTGCGTCACCTCCATCAATTTCAACAATTCGTCGGTCGTGGCCCCGTCGCCGCTCCCGTTACCGTGCCATTCGAGCAGCCGCGTCACGCCATCCAGCGTGTGCGCGAGCGATTGCAACTGCGCGATCTGCTCGCCCACCCGCGCCCGGTGCAGGGCAATCACCCGTGTGAGCGAGAAGTCCGGGCGCGTCAGGCATTGCCGAATCTCGTCGAGCGAGAGGCCCAATTGACGTAGACCAACGATCTGCCCTAGCCGTGCCACATCGGCGGCGGCGTAGAGCCGGTAGCCCGCTTCCGTGCGCCCGCTCGGTGTGAGCAGGCCAATCGCCTCGTAGTGGTGCAGCGTGCGTACCGTGAGGCCCGCCCGCTTCGCCAGTTCTCCCACTCGCAACGCCGTTTCCGTCGTGTTCGTCGTCTGTACCATCGCCCCGAACCTCCCGCGTTGCCCCGTACCACCGGTGGCAACACTACCGTACACCCTGACGTTGCGTGAGAGTCAAGGAGTATGCGAAGCAATGAGCGACGAGTGTACGACTGCGTCCCGTACCGGGCGTATGATGGGGAGCGTGCTGCCTGGGGGTCACTCATTGTCCGTTGCCTGCTCATTGTCTGTTGCTTGAAAGGGAGAACACTTGGAAGAAGCACCGACACTCGCGCCGCTCTCCCTGCCGCCCACGCTGATCCGCGTACGGTATGTGGAGGTGGACGCTTTCGGGTACGTGTACCACAGCAACTATTTCCCGTACTTCGAGCAGGCCCGCACCGAAGCGGCCCGCTGGACCGGCACGCCCTACACCGCGTACGAGACGAACGGCGTGGCGATGCCGCTCCGCAGCATGGGGATCGAGTTCCGCCGCCCCGCCCGCTACGATGATCTGCTCGCGGTCTGTAGCCTCGTGGAGCACCTGACGCCCGTGCGGATGCGCATCGCCTACCGCGTCTATGTGATCGCGGAGCGCGTCGCGGCCCTCGCGTGCGCCGGGTTCACCGAACACGTCTTCACCGACAGGACGGGTCGCCCCACCCGCGTCAGCCGCGTCCCCGCCGTGTGGGAGAGCGTGTCGAAACTCGCCGCCGCCACCGCGTACGCCGATCTCGTGGCGTTGGGGCTGGCAGACTCGCTGGTCGAAAGTCGTTAGAAACGTAGAAAACACAAAGAACGCAGAGGACGCAGAGGAATCGAAAGGATTCATCACCAAGGCACCAAGACCCAGAGGGCGTACCAGGAAGACACATCGGCATTTCTCTGTGTTCCCCCTTGGTGTTTTTTGTGTCTTGGTGGTTCGATTCTTCCCGGTTTCTTCCGCGTTCTCCGCGTTTTATGCCCTACTCACGAGCGGCTACCGGTGGCGGGCGAGGATGCGCACGAGGATGTACACGAGCGTGAGCAGCACCGCGACGACCAGCGCGTACGTGAACCACGTTCCGAGCCGGGGGCCGAAGGTCGCCACGGCGAACAACCCGCCCACGAACAGGGCGAAGCAGCCGAGCGTAGCGGCGGGCCGTGGCCCCGGCTCCGGTGTCACGGGGAAGTTCCGAGTGGAAATGCCCGATGCATCGTCACCACCATTCACGCGACTCTGCGCCGACTACTCGGAATCTGGAACTGCGAACTCGAAACTTTTTTCTGCGGCTTTGGCCTTTTGCCAGAAGGCGTCCAGTTCGTCGAGGGTGAAGGCTTTCCACTCGCGCCCGCTGGCGGCGACGCCCGCCTCCACCACGGCGAAGCGGCGGCGGAACTTGGCGTTCGCGGCCCGCATCGCGTCCTCGGCCTGAAAGCCGTGCCACCGCGCCCAGTCCACCAGCACGAACAGCAGGTCGCCCAGTTCCTCGCGCCGTTCGTCGGGCGTGGTGGCGCGGGCGAGTTCGTCCAGTTCCTCGCGCAGCTTGTCCAGTATCCCGGCGGTGTCGGGCCACTCGAACCCGACGCGGCTCGCCCGCTCCTGCATCGCCTGCGACTCCATCAAGGCGGGCATGGACTTCGGCAGGCCACCAAGTAGCGACTTCGAGGCGTCGCCGTCGCCTTTCTCTCCGGCCTTCACGTCCTGCCAGATGCCGAGAACGGCCTGCGCATCCGCCGCTTGCGCCTCCCCGAACACATGCGGGTGGCGGCGCACGAGCTTGGCGGCGAGCGTTTCGTAGACATCCTCGAGCGTGAACTCGTCGGCTTCCTCGGCGATCTGGCTGTGCAGGGCCACTTGCAGCAGCACATCGCCCAGTTCCTCGCGCAGGGCGTCTGGGTCGTCGGTGTCTATCGCGTCGGCGGCTTCGTACGCCTCCTCGATCATGTTCGGACGGATACTCGCGTGCGTCTGCTCTTTGTCCCACGGGCAGCCGTCCGGCGCACGCAACCGGGCGACGATGCGTTGTATGCCTTCCGCAGTGCGGGCGCGGGCGAGGTCTTCGATGGCGGGCAGGTAGAGCGTGGTCAGGTGGTCGGGGGTGATCGCCCCGCCGTGGTCGAGTTCCGCCAGCGGCACGGTGGCGACGTGTTCCATCGCCGTGTTGCCCGCCGCTTGCAGCACCGTCACGGGGTGGTCGGCGGGGTAGAGGCGCATCAGGGCGAGCTTGACGCCCCCGGCGATGCGGCGGTCGTACACCTGCGTGACGAGGGCGGGGCGGTCGGGCGTGATCGGGAACGACCCGCCCGCGAACGGCTCGTTGTGCTGCCGCACGTTGAGGTCGAGGCCGTCCACCACCTGCACATTCTGCGACACGATATCCGACGGGATCAGGGCGGCGGCGGCGTCGAGGAAACTGAGGCCGGGGATAACGCGCACCGAAAGCCCCTGCTGCGCGGCGGTGTGCAGGATCAGCCGCGTGGTGGATTCGCCCACCCACGGGTTCCCCGGCACGGCGTAGACGACGTGATGCCCCTTCGTGCGGGCCTCCCGCGCCGCGTTGATGACCGCCCATGTGATCCCCTGATAGAGTTCCATGAACGAATCGCTCTGCTCGTAGAGGTAGTCGAACGAGTGCCAGTTCTGCGACAGGAGTTGCTGCACGGTGGGGTGGACGCGGGTGCGCAGGAAGACCTTGCCGCCGTGCAACGCCTTGAAGGCGTCCTGCGTCAGGCTGCCGCGATCCCCCGGCCCCAGTCCGACGATGAGGATGTCCGCCTTCGGGGCGGGCGTGGGTAGCATATCGTTTCAATCCTCACCCGGCGGCGAAGCCGGATGCGCGTAGCGAGTGACGAGTAACGAGCCGCGCCCGCCACACGCCCAGTATACCGCGTGCGGGGCAATGCGCCGCCGTCGCTCACCGAACCAATCAGGGTGTATGCGTTTTCCTGTTGGCGGTCGTTGCGGGGCAAACGCGCCCGCCACCCCTGCCGATAGCTGGTAGCCGATAGCCGGTAGTGAAATGCAGACTCGACCTGCCCCCGGTTGTTGTAGGTCACTACCGGCTATCAGCTGTCGGGAAGGGCGCGTTTGACGAACACGCATAAACCCTGGGAACGAGCGTGCGCATGATTGTACTTTTTTCTTTTTTGTGCCATCATTACATCGGGGATTACTTACACAACGGGAGATATGATGGGGGAGTGGGGTTATGCAGGTAAAGAAGCGATTCACATCGCGTGCGCTCGGTACGGTCCTCGTGTTCGGGCTACTCGTCGGGTTCATCGTCGGGGAGCGGCTGTCGCCGTACGATTTCGGGGCGAACGCCGCGCCGCGCAACCCGCGTTCGCTCGTCGGCGAGCAGGGGTTGTTCTTCTACCCGCTCGCGTCGCCCATCCGCCTACTCGATACGCGCAAGGACGCGCCCGCCCTCATCTCCCCGAACCGCCGTATTCCCGGCGGCACCGAGATCAGGGTACCGGCCATTGACCTGTACAATGTGCTTGGCATCGCGGGCGGGGCGCGGGCTATCGCGGGCAACGCGACGGTGGTTGCACCGGGCGATACCCAACCGGGCGTGATTACCTTGTACTCAGGGGAAGAAGGCCGTCCGAATACCTCGAACCTCAACTACAACCCCGGTCAGACAGTAGCGAACAATTTCACCGTACGGATGGAGAGCGACACGTCGTTTACCATTCATGCCACGACGACCACCGATATCATCATTGACGTGACGGGTTTCTACGCTGTGGACGGTGCGATCACCACGCCGATACCGCCCGGTGGAGCCGCCACCCTCACCGCCGTGGTGCGCGATATCGCCGCCACCGTCACCGCCGACGCCCGGAACTACAACGCCACCTCGACGGCGGTCTACCGCGACTACTATGCCACGAGCACCGCCGTTGCACGGGAGGGCGGGGACTATAACGCGACGAGCACGGCACGCGCCGCAACGTCCGGCGCAGGCACCCCCAACGCGGGTACGGGCGCGACCGCAATTGCAGCAACCGCGCAGGCAGCCATCAATGCCACCGGCACCGCCGCGTCCGGTGCGATCAACAACAATCCCGGCGGTCGTCCGAGCGGCCCGACCATTCCACCCACCCCCGCGAACGCGCAGACTGCGGCGGCGGCAACGACCACATCGCAACCCCCGAACGCAACGGCGCGTGCGGCGACCGCAATAGTGCCGACACCCAACGCGAGCGCGACGCAAACCGCCGTTGCGATGCAAGGGGCGCAGACCGCGACCAGCGTCGCCGCGACGCAGATTGCCGCCCCGCCCACGCCTGCAAACGCACCCCCCATGCGCCCCGCACGGTAGCGTCGTGCCGGGTGCCTTCCGCCGCGCCGCTGGCGATCAGAGCCGTTCCCACTCCTCGGCGGTGATCTTCGCCTCGCGCAGGATGCGTTTGAGCAGGCCAACGCCGATGTCACCACCATGAGGGTTAGGAATGGGCAGTTTCGTCGTGCCGCGCTCCATGTACTCGTGATCGCCGCCCGTGAACGGCCCCGCGAACCCCACGCGACGCAGCAAGCGGATGAGGTCGCGTCGCTTGATCGGGCCGAGTACCGGCACCTATGCGACCTCGGACGCTTCGCGCACTTCCTGCACGGCGAGATTGATCCCGTCCACGACCGGGAGCGGGTGTCCGTGCGCGAGGCCGAGCAGCACCCACCCTTCGAGGACGCTTGCCAGTTCCGCCCGCGCCGCCGCTTCCGTGGGGGCATTCGCCCACAGGCCGTCGAAGCCGGGAATGGTGGCGAACACCGTGCCGTCTTCCTCTATCGTCTCGAATGCCGCATATCGCAACGCCGCGTCGAGATAACGTGCGAACATCGTCGCCTCCTTGCGTTCCCCGTACGATACCACGACCGGCATCAGTGCCGACGCCGGAGCGTGCGAGAGCGGGCTGCACGCTGCCGCCGGATGATGGCGACCGAATCCGTGAGATTCTCGCGGCCTTGCATTCTCGCCTCAGCGTTGCAGTCGAGTTCCGCGATCAGAGCCTCGATTTCCTCCGGCGTGCGCACAACCGGGGGTGGATAGCGATGTCCGGGCGCGGCATCGCGTTCCGGTTGCGCCGTTGGTGTCTCCCGCGTCACATTCGTGGTCATCGCGTCCCTCCCGCCGTTGTTGCCGCGTCCGAAACCATCGTCTTTCGACCGCCGACCGCCACCTTCTCATGGTAGAACCACGCGGGTGCCTTCCGCCGCGCCGCTGGCGATCACCACGAGGCCATTCGCCCGGATGCCCGTGCGCACCTCCACGCGGTCGCGGCTGCCGTCATCCCGGAGCGCGGTCACGTACGTGCGCTGCCCGATGGTCTCCACCGCGAGATCGGGCAGCACGAGCACGTCGCGCTCCACGCGGGTCGGCACCGTGATGTCGGCCCCCATACCGGGGCGCAAGTCGAGATTCGCGGGGCGCGTGAAGGTGATCTGCCCCTCGTAGATCGTGCGCCCGCCCCGGTTCGTCGCCAGCGGAGCCACGCTGACGAGCCGCCCCGTCACGGGCTGACCGGGAAAGGCGTCGAAGGTGATACGGGCCTCGCGGTTGTCGCCGAGGCGCGGCACGTCGAGTTCGTCAATGTCCGCCGTGAGCACGAGGTTCGCCAGATTCGCCAGCACCACGGCTTCCTGCCCCTGATTGTAGACTTGCCGCTCCGCCACCGCGACCGACAACACCGTGCCGTCCGTCGGCGCGACCACGAGCGTCCGGGCAAGGGCGAGGCGGGCATCGTCGAGCGCACGCTGCGCCTCGCGCACGCGCTGATCGGCGTTCACGAGGGCGGCGGTGTCGCTGCGGTTGTCGGCGCGGGTATTTGTGAGGGCATACTGCGCGGCGTCGAGGGCATCTTGCGCGTTCTGCGCGGTCTGACGCGGGCGGGTGTCGTCCATCGCCAGCAGCACATCACCCGCACGCACACTGTCGCCCGTACGCACCGCGAGGGTGCGCACCTGCCCCGCCACGGGCAGCGGCACCGCGAACCGCCCCGTCACGTCCACCCGCCCCGTGGCGCGAATCGTCGCGGCGAGTTCGGCCTGCCGCTGCACCACGGCAGTACGCGGCGGCGTCTCCGGTTGCCGCACGAACGCCGCCCACCCGCCTACACCGAGCGCGACCACGAGCAGTACAAGCAGTACAGGAACCAGTCGCCTCACGCGCTACCTCCAACAAGGGATTGAACCGCCAAGACGCCAAGACGCCAAGAATCGGCAAAGAGGGCCACAAAGGTATGAAGAAAATAAAGGAAAAACACATGCATTGTCCTTTTGCTCGTCCCTTCGATTCCTCTTGGCGTCTTGGCGTCTTGGCGGTTCAATCCCCGTTTCCTCATTCGTACCGGACCGCTTCAATCGGTGAGACGCGGGTGGCGGCGAGGCCGGGGGCGACGCTGGCCCCGGCGGCGACCACGAGCGTCAGCAGCCCCGTGGCGAGGAGCAGCCCCGGCGAGAGCGCGAACTGCAAGCGGAACAATTCTCGTCCCGCCACATCAACGAGTTGCCGCGCCAGCACGTAGCCCGCCGCCACGCCGAGTACGTACCCCGCGAGGCCCACCGTCAGCCCCTCCGCGACGAGCAGGCGCACCACCGCCGCCCCGCCCGCGCCGATGGCCCGCAGGATGCCGATCTCGCGCCGCCGCTCCGCCACATTGAGCACGAGCGTGTTCACCAACCCCACCACGCCAATCGCGGCGACCACCGTGACCATCGCCGTGAGCAGCACCGTGAGGACGCGCACCGTGGCGAGGGTGCTGGCGCGATCCTCGTAGGCGGCGAGGGCCGTCGGTTCGAGGGCGCGGAACCGCTCCCGCGCCTCGTTGATCCCCGCGTCAGTACCTGCGGGCGACGAGTCGCGGAAGCGCACCGCGAAGAAGTCCGCCACCGGGCCGCGCCCCGCGAGGAGGTTCGCGTTCTCGGTCGCCATGAAGACCTTGCCCGTGCTACGGCTGCCGAGGTACGTGCTCTCGTCCTCCACCACCCCGACCACGGCGTAGGTTCCCTGCCGCTTGCCCACCACGGCCTCAATCGTGTCCCCCGGCCCGACGCGCAGCATCGCCGCGAGGTTCGCCGTCACCACCGCTTCGTACGGCTCGCCTTCCGAGACCCACCGTCCCGCGTTCAGGGCGTAGCGATAGAGCGCGGTGTCCGCCGGGACGCCCCAGAGGTTCGTGCGGGTGCCGCGCACGTAGGCGTCGTCGCGGCTCCACCCCTCGGCAAGCAGGATATTCGGGTCGCGGCGCATCGTCTGGGCGAATTCCACGGGCAGGCGGCGGTTGAACGTGAGCCACGCATCCGCCGCGTAGACGCGATAGAGCGTGTCCACCGTGCCGCGCACCGAGGCGTCGAGGGCTTGCGTGCCAATGAACGCCGCCACGGCAGTGGCGACCACGAGCACCGTGACGCCCGTGCGCCCCCGCCGACGCCATGTGTTGCGCACGCCCATCGCCGCCACCGCCCCGGAACCCCGGAAGCGGGCAAGGAAGCGCGACACCGCCCCGGCCCCGTAGTCGTTGCGCACACCGCCGTTGCGCAGCAGGTCCAATGCCCGCACCCGCGTGGCGATCATCGCCGGGATCAGTGCCGCCCCGACGCTGACGCCGATGCCGACGCCCACGCCGAGCAGCAGTTCGCGTGCGGCGAGCGTGAACGGCGGTAGCACCAGCCCGATCAGCTCGCCCAGGTAGCGGGCCAGCACGCCGCCTCCGATCACCCCCGCCACGATCCCCACGAGGCTCCCGAACACCCCGGTGATGAGCGACGGCAGCAGGTACGTGCCGAGGACGTGCCACCACGACGCCCCCAGAGAACGCAGGATGCCGATCTGTCGCGTCTCCTCCGCCATCACGGCACTCACGGTGTTCCAGACGAGGAAGCCCGCCAGCACCACGCCGATGGCGGAGAAGACGCCCATCAGCAGCAGCAGGGCGTTCAGTTCCCGCGTGCCGACGGCGTTGTCGGGGTCGCGCAGGCTGCCCTGCGTGTGCGAGACGCCGCGCTTGTCCATCTCGCGGTTGATCGCCCGCAGGGTCTCGGTGCCGCGCCGGAACTCGCGGAAGCGGAACAGCAGTTGGTTGTCGCCCGGTTCGCCGTTCCAGCGCGACACATCGGCGGCGGGGGCGTAGCCCGTGGCGCGGTCGAGGATCGCGGCATCGGGCGTCCCCGGCGTGCGCGTGAAGCCGCTGATGCGGGCATAGACGGGCGGGCGGGCGACGCTGCGGCGCAGGGCTACGGTGTCCCCGATGCGCACGGGTTGCAGGCTGCGGGCCGAGAGATCGAGCGTCGCCTCGCCGGACGCGGGCCAGCGGCCCTCCACGAGCGACGGGCGGTTGATCTGCACCGCCTCGAAATCGTGGATGCCGAAGATCAGCACATCGCGGTACGCCCCGCCGTTCGACCACTCCAGATAGGCCGCGACGCGGGATTCCGCCACGGTGACATTCTCGTCGGTCATCAACGCGGCGGTCAGTTGCCGGGGGAACTGCCGCACGCTCATGAAGGCATCGGCCTGACTCGCCGAGACGTACGCGAGCTGCTGCGCCCGTGCGAGGTTGCGCGAGGTGTACGCGATGGCAACCACCCCCGCCACCCCGATGACGATGCCGAAGACGAGCAGCCCCGTGCGTATCCGCCGCGCCGCGAAGTCTCGCCGCGTCTTTGTGACCAGCACGGGCATCACAGCCCTCCAACGAGGAAAGATAATCGAACCACCAAGGCACAGAGGACACCAAGTACTACACGGAGAGAAACAGGTTTTTTCCTCCGTATCCGGTCTTGGTGTCCTCTATGCCTTGGTGGTTCGATTTCTTTTTGCTTCACTGACTACCCCCGGTGTCGGAGACGATCCGCCCGTCGGCGAGGGAGACGGTGCGCGGGGCGCGGGCGGCGAGGGCGAGGTCGTGCGTGACGATCACGAGGGTGCGCCCCTCGGCGGTCAGGGCAGCGAGCAGGTCAATGACGCGCTCGCCCGTGCCGGTGTCGAGGTTGCCGGTCGGCTCGTCCGCGAGCAGGATGGCGGGGTCGTTGGCGAGGGCGCGGGCGATGGCGACGCGCTGCTGCTCCCCGCCGGAGAGTTCCGATGGCAGCTTGTCCGCCAGTCGCGCCACGCCCACCTGATCGAGGAGCGTCATCGCACGGGCATCGCGGTCGCGCCGCCCGCCGCGCAGTTCCATCGGCAAGATGACATTCTCGCGCACCGTGAGCGTGGGCATCAACTGGAAGAACTGGAAGACGATGCCGACCTGCCGCCCCCGCCAGCGGGCCAGCCGCTCCTCGCCCATGCGGGAAATCTCCTGCCCCGCGACGACCACGCTCCCCGACGAGGCGCGGTCTATGCCGGCCACGAGGTTCATCAGCGTGCTCTTGCCGCTGCCCGAAGGCCCGACCACCGCCACCCACTCGCCCCGGTTGATCGTGAGCGACACGTCATCGAGGGCCACCGCCTCGCCCCGCCCCGTGGCGTAGCGGCGCGACACCCCCGCAAAGGAGATGACTTCGTCAGTACTGCATGTGGGCGCCCTCTGGGCAATATGCCGCGTGCTGCGTGAATCGGTGCGAAGACGGATGCTTGCGAGAAGGCCCACACTATTTCCTTGTCTCGGTGCCACGCAGCACGCAGCACGCGGTACGCAGTACGCAGCACGTTCCTATTCGTCGTGTCCGACGCGGGCGGCAACGGTGCGGAGCCAGCGCAACAGGCCGGACGCGAGCAGGGCCAACAGGGCCACCGTGACGGCGAGGCGGGCGGCGTCGGTGGCGAGCGAGTCGAACCAGCCGCGCACATTCGCGCTCACCACCGCCTCGGTCGCAAGGCGCGGGAAGCCGCCGGTAATCGCGCCGCGCACGGGCGTCGGGCCGTCGCTGGCGAGGGCGACCACGAGGGCCACCGACACCGTGACGAACGCGAGCGTCGCCCCCACCGCCGCCGCCACGAGGCCGAGCATGTGCGACCGCCGACGCCCGCGCCGCGTCTCCGCATAGACCCACGGCGGCGGCAACGGGCGCACGCTGGCGAGTACGCGCTCCGTGAGGTCGGGCGGAGACGCGGCGGGAGGCACACCACGACCGGCGACGAAGCCGGGAGCATTGCCGCCCCCGCCCCGGTACGGGGGCAATCCGTGCGCCCCGCGCCAGCCGTGCGCCCCTGCCGCGAACCGGCGACAGGCGGCGCACCCCGCGAGGTGCGCCGCCGTGTCGTCGTGTTCGGGGCCGGACAGGGGCCGCTCGGCGGCGGCGATCAGCGCATCACGAGCCTGACGGCAATCCATCGTTCAGTCTTCCCTCTCCGCCCATCAGGGCCGCGAGGGCATTCCGCGCCCGGTGCAGACGTGCCTTGATCGTGCTCACGGGCAGGTCCACCACCTGCGCGATTTCCTCGTAGCCGAGATCGTGCCAGTAGCGCAGGAGCAGCACGAGGCGATAATGCTCCGGCAGTTTCGCCAGATACCCCCGCACCGTGTCCTGCTGCTCACGGGCGAGGGCGAGGGCTTCGGGGCCGCGACCCCGCGCCCGCATCCAGTTCTGGATGTTCTCCAGCGGGACGAGCCACGGCCTCTTGCGCCGCAGCAGGTCAATACAGTAGTGGCTGGCGATGCTCAGCACCCACGTCGAGAAGCGGTGATTGGCGTCGTAGGTGCCGAGGCGGCGGTACATGCGCAGGAAGACTTCCTGCGCGGCGTCCTCGGCCTCGGCACTGTCGCCGAGCATCCGGTAGGCGAGGTTGTACACCGCCGTCTGGTAGCGCGTCACGAGTTCCGCGAAGGCCCGTTCGTCGCCCGCCACCGCCCGCGTCACAAGGTCGAGTTCCGCCCGCTCTTCGGGGGAAAGCACCCGTGTCCGTGGGGCGGCGGGCGAGACTAGGGGTGCCTCCCCCGCGTCCGCCGACGCTTCCTCGGTCTTCTCTTCCACCACGGTCGCGGGAACAGTCGTTGCCGTGTTCATCTGCACATCATTCTTTCGATCCACACGCCCTGCGGCGCGTCCACGTCACCACATCTACGTAGAGCGCGGGCGAATGTTGCAAGTTTCATTGTAGCATCCGTCCCCGCCGCCGCCCTGAAAACGAGATGAGGGTTTGCCCTTGCGGGGGCGGCGCAGATGGGGTAGGCTCTCGGATGTTCGCGTACGTGTTCTCCCACGCATAAATCATGCCGTGCCACGAAAGGAACCGCGCCCATGCCGCGCCGCACCCTCCTCGCGTTCGCCCTGCTCGTCGTGCTGCTGCCGCTCGCCCTGCCCGCCCTGCCCGCCCTCTCCGTCCACGCACAATCGCCTGTGCGCTTCGAGGAAGCCCCCTGCATGTTCGACCTGCCCCGCTCGGCGGTGGAGGGCAAAGACGTGGCGTGCGGCTACGTCGCGGTGCCGGAACTGCACGCGAACCCCACCGGCCCGACGATCAAACTCCCCGTGGCGGTCTTCAAAAGCCCCGCAACCACCCGCGCCACGGACGCGAATATCTACCTCGAAGGCGGCCCCGGTGCCAGCGTCAACGACACCGTGCGCACCTTCTACGCCGCCTTCTCGCGGGACTTCACGCGCACGCGAGACTTTATCCTGTTCGACCAGCGCGGCATCGGCAAGTCGCAGCCATCGCTCACCTGCCCGGAAACGGTGGAGCAGGGCTACGCCGACAACGCCGCCCGTGCCAGTTTCAACGAGCGCAGGCAGAACGACCTGCAAGCCCTCCTGCGCTGCCGCAGCCGCCTCGTCAAAGCGGGGGTGAACCTCAACGCCTACCGCACGAGCGAGAGCGCGGCGGATGTGAACGACATCCGCGCCGCCCTCGGCTACGAGACGCTGAACCTCGTCAGCGTCTCCTACGGCACCCGGCTCGCGCTCACGACGATGCGCGATTTCCCCCGCATCGTGCGGAGTGCCGTGATTGACTCCGCCTTGCCCCTCGAAGCCACGGAGTACGAGGACACACCGGGCGATTATGACCTAACGCTGAAGGAAGTCTTCGCCTCGTGTGCGCGGTCGCAGCGGTGTACCGAGCGGTACCCGAACCTGCAAGCCGATTTCGCCGCCAACTACGTGCAACTGAACGCCGCCCCGCGCACGTATACGCGGGTGGACCGCGCCACGGGTCGGGAATACGCCGCTTTCTTCAACGGCGACAGCATGGTGAGCGTGCTGTTCAACGTCCTCTACACCGACACCGGGTTCGCGTACGCCGCGCAGTTGATTGACGCCCTGAAAAGCGGCACGGTCCTGCCCGACGAGGGCGAGCGGCGGTTCTTCGACGTGGACGACGCCCCGCCCTCGACCGCCCGTGCGATGCACTGGTCGGTGCAATGCGCCGACGAGTTGCCATTCAACAGCTACGACAAAGCCCTCGCCAACGCGCAGAACGTGCAGTTCGAGTTGCGCGAGTGGTCGGTGCAGTCGGTGAAGTACGCCTACGCGGTCTGCGCCCAGTGGGGCGTGACGCCCTCACCCGCGAAGGAGACGATGCCCGTGGTAAGCACCCTGCCCGCCCTCGTGATGACGAGTGCCAACGACCCTGCTACACCGCCGCGCTATGGTCGGGCCGCGTCGGGGGCGTTGTCGCGCAGCTACCTTGTGGCGTTCCCCGGCATCGGTCACTCGGCGATTTTCAACGGCGAGAGTTGCGGCGTCTCCATCGCCTACGCTTTCATCGTCAACCCGACCGTGCGCCCGAATACGAGTTGCACCCGCAGCCTGTAGCCCCGTAGCCGCATGGCTTATGCATTGTTCCGAAATGCGCCTACCCCTTGCCGCCACCGCCCCGCGTCTGCGACGATATGCCCGCAGACGCGGTTTTTCGTTATGTGGCGGTTTGTGTGGCGGTTGTGGGCGAAAGGGGGGTGCATTGACCATCGTGATCTGGCCGCCGGTCGAGGCGGAGTGGGTGGCGGCGATCCGCAAGGCGGCGGGCGACACCGAGGTCGTCGCCCCGGCGGACGAGGACGCGGCGCGGGCGGCGGCTCCGCACGCCGGGGGGTGGATTGGGCGACTGAACCCGGATTTGCTCGAACGCGCCCCCCGGTTGCGCTGGCTGCAAACCCCCACGATCAGCCTCGAACATATCGTGTTCCCCGATCTCGTCCAGAGCGACGTGACCGTGACGAATATGCGCAACATCTACAACGACCACATCGCCAACCACGTCTGCGCCCTGTTTCTCGCCCTCTGCCGCGACCTGCCCCGCCTGACGCGCCAGCAAGGGCGGCACGAGTGGAACAAGGAGACTGTGCGCGTGCGCGATCCCGGCGAGATGACGCTGCTCATCCTCGGTCTGGGCGGCATCGGGGCGGAGGCGTCACGGCGGCTCGCGGTCTTCGGCCCCGCGATCATCGGCGTGGACCCGAAGGTGACGGCCCCGCCCCCCGGCGTGTCGGAACTCGCCCTGCCCGACGCCCTGCCCGACCTGCTCCCGCGTGCCGATGCCGTTATCATCTGCGCCCCGCAGACGCCGGAGACGACCGGGCTGTTCAACGCCGCGCTGTTCGAGCGCATGAAGCCGGGGGCGTTATTCGTGAACATCGGGCGCGGGGCTATCGTGCGGCTGGACGCGCTCGTGTCCGCCCTGCAATCCGGGCGCGTGGGCGGGGCGGCACTCGACGTGTACGAGATCGAGCCGTTGCCCGCCGATCACCCCCTGTGGGCGATGGAGAATGTGCTACTCACGCCGCACAGTGCCGATCTGGGGCCGCACACGCGGGAACGCCAACTCGCCGTGGTGCTGGAAAACACCCGTCGCTTCGTCGCGGGCCAGCCCCTCGCCACCGTGGCGGACAAGACGCGCTGGTACTAAGTAGGTCGGCAGCGAGATTTGGACGGAATCGGCGGGCTTTCGCCTGCGGGTTTCTCCCGATGCGGCGGGCTTTCACCTGCCGCTATCCCGTCCAGAATCAGTTGCGGACCTACTTAGGGGTCGTGCTACGTGCTGCGTGCTGCGTGCTGCGTGCGTGGAACAAAGCGACACGGCGGCATTTGCTCCCCCTCTCCCCGTGGGAGAGGGGGTTGGGGGGAGGGATTCTTTGCGACCGAACATCCTGCTCATCTGCACCGACCAGCAGCGGTACGACAGCCTCGGCTGCTACGGCAATGCGCACGCGCAGACGCCGCACATTGACGGCCTCGCACGGGGCGGCGTGCGTTTCGAGCGGTGCTACGTGCAAAGCCCGGTGTGCGGCCCGTCGCGGGCGACGCTGTTCACGGGCAAGTACCCGCCCGCGCACGGGTTGTGGGCGAACGGCGTCGCCCTGCCGCCCGGTCGGACGCACGTCACGCGGCTCCTCGCGGACGCGGGCTACGACTGCGGCATGACCGGCAAGAACCACCTCGCGGCCTCCTTCGGCGGGCGCACCGAAGCCCGACAGGACGACGGTTTCCGCCTCTACGAGTGGGCGCACGATCCCTCGCAGGGTTCGCCGGAGAACGCCTACCACCGCTGGCTTTCCGGGGCGCACCCCGATCTCTACGCCACCGCGATGGCGGCAGGCACCGGGCGCACCCGCCATACCGAGGGCTTGTGGGACACGATGCCCACCGAGGCCCACTACAGCCATTGGATAGGCGAGACGGCGACCGGCTTCCTGCGCGAGAACCGGGCAGGGGGCGAGCCGTGGTTCCTGCTCGCCAACTTCTTCGATCCGCATCACCCCTTCGTGGCCCCGGAGGAATACCTCGCCCGCTTCGACGCGGAGACGCTGCCGCCGCCCCTCGGCGGGCCGGACGACCTCCAGAACCGCCCGCCGATCCTTGCGGAAGCCTCCCGCGCCACCTACGCCGGCCACGCGAAGGGGTTCGCGGAGTACACCCCCGCCGAACTGCGCGAGACCGTGCGGGCGTACTACGCGATGGTCGCCCTCATTGACGACGAGGTGGGGCGGATACTCGCCGCCCTCGACGCGAGCGGGCAACGGGACGATACCCTCGTGATCTTCACGAGCGACCACGGCGAGATGCTCGGCGACCACGGCCTGATGCTCAAGGGACCGATGTTCTACGAGGGTGCCGTGCGCGTCCCCCTCATCCTGCGCTGGCCCGGTCGGTTGCCCACGGGCGAGACGCGGGGCGATCTCGTGCAGTGGCTCGACCTCGCGCCGACGCTCATGGACGCCGCCGGGTTGCCGCCGTTCCCCGGTCATCAGGGCGCGAGCCTGCTGCCCCTCGCACGCGCCGACGCCGACGCCGCAGCCCTGTGGCGAGACTGGGCCATCTGCACCTACCGCAACAGCGGGCATCCCTACGACGTGCCGGTTCTCGCCTCGATGCTCCGCCACGGGCCGCACAAGCTCGTGGTGCATCACGGCCCGCCCGCGTCGGCCCGCGAACGCGGCGGCGAACTCTACGACCTCGACGCCGACCCGCACGAGATGACGAACCTCTGGGCCGACCCCGCGCACCGGGAGACGCGATACGCCTTGCAGGAGATGCTCACGGACGCCCTCGTCGCGGCGGAGGACCGCACGCAGCCCCGCGAGGCATACTGGTAAAACGGGCGGGGAAACAAACCGTACGGGCGTGGCGTCGTACCTTATACTGTGAGCAGTGCCGCACACCGTCGAATCGTGCGCGGCGGTGTGCCGCGTTTTTCCGGCGACCGACAACCACCGACTGCCAACTGCCGACTACCGAATCGGGGGATACGTCCAGATGGTGCAACGCCCGCCCGGTGTCACGCTCCTCCCGAACTGCCCGCAGGCGCAACGCTGCACGGGCGCATTGGAGGACGGCTTCTGCAACGTCTGCGGATTCGCCGCCACTGCCGCCACCGCGACCATCGCGCCGCCGCTCGCCGCGCCGGTGACACGCGGGATGAACGCCGCGCCCGTCGCTGTCGGCACCGGGCCACGCACGACGGGTACGACGGGTACGACCGGGGCGTCGCCGTCGTCGCGCAGCAGCCGCAGTGCTCGCAGCGTGCGCTCGGCCCGCACGGGATCGGGGCGGTCGAGCCGACGCCTCGGCGGGGGCTATCTGGCCCTGCCGCCCGTGCCACCGCGTGACCCCGTGACCGCCCTCATCCCCGGCACCGTGCCGGAGCGCAAGCGGTTCTGCTCGAACTGCGGGCAGAAACTCTCGCGGGAGCGCGGCTTCTGCCCCAACTGCGGGCAGGAATACTCGTTCGTACCTACGCTGGCACCGGGCGAGATCGTCGCAGGGAAGTACGAGATCAAAGGCACGATGGCCTTCGGTGGCCTCGGCTGGATCTATCTCGCCTACGACGCGCAACTGCTGCGCTGGGTGGTGATGAAGGGGCTGCTGAACACCAAGGACCCGGCACTCGCGGAGATCGCCATCCGCGAGCGCGAATTCCTCGCCGCCGTGAAGCACCCCGCCATCGTGCAGGTGTACGACTTCATCACCCACGGCGGCGAGGGCTTCATCGTGATGGAGTACGTGAACGGCAAGAACCTGCTCACGCTCCGCCGCGAGTTCGGCGGGCCGCTGCCGCCGTGGCAGGCCATCGCCTACATCCTCGGCGTGCTGCCCGCCTTCAACTACCTCGACACGCAAGACCTCGTGTACTGCGACTTCAAGCCCGAAAACGCGATGATCGAGGGCGACGCCGTGCGCCTCATTGACATGGGGGCCGTGCGCCGCGTGGACGACCGCTTCGGCGACGTGTTCGGCTCCAAGGGCTACACCGCCCCCGAAGCGAGCGACGACCCCACCCCCCTCAGCGACCTCTATTCCGTGGCCCGCGCCCTCGCCGTGCTGCTCATAGACTTCGACTTTCAGGGCGAGGACGAGTACACCCTGCCGAGCGACGCCGACGTGCCGCTCTTCCAGCAGCATCCGAGCCTCTACCGCTTTCTCGTCAAGGCGACCCGCGCCGACCGCGATCTGCGCTTCCAGACCGCCGAGGAGATGCAGGAGCAACTCGTCGGCGTGCTGCGCGAGGTTGTCGTCGGCACCGATCAGGACAACGGCCCCGTGGTCAGCAACGTCTTCGGCGGCGACGGCGAGACGCCCACGGGCGCGATCACCGCCGAGGCCCGCGTGCGCTCGCTGCCCGTGGTGAAGATTGATCCGAAGGACCCGCTCGCGGCGGTCGTCCTCAACGCCGCCTCCACGCCCGACCCCGCCCGCCGCTACGCCCTGTTCGAGGAGGCACTGCGCCAGTCGCCGGACTCGGTGGAGTTGCAGACGCGCCTCGCGGACACGCTCCTCACCGGCGGCTACACCGCCGAGGCCATCGAACTGCTCGACCGCTACGCGGCGGGCGCGACCGAAGCGAACTGGCGGTACGACTGGTACCGGGGCCGCATCTTCTTGCAGATGGGCAGGCCGCGAGATGCCGCCGCCTCCTTCGACCACATCTACACCGAACTCCCCGGCGAGATCGCGCCCGAACTCGCCCTCGCCCACGCGCACGAGATGCTCGGCGATTACCCCCGCGCCGCGATGCTGTACGATCACGTCTCCCTCGCCGATGCCGCCCTGACGAGCGCGTCGTTCGGGTTGGCGCGGTGCCGCGTGGCGGGGGGCGACCGCGCCGGGGCGGCGGAGGCGTTGCGCCGCGTGCCGCCCGTGAGCAGCCAATTCGACGAGGCTCAGGCGGTGCTCGCGCACACGCTTCTGGACGACGAGCGGGCGAAACCGGCGGCCTCCGACCTGTTCGACGCCGCGACCGCCGTGGAGAGCCTCGGCCCCAAGCGCGACACGCTGGAAGGCCGCCAACTGTCGTCGCGCCTGTTCCGCACGGGGGCGGCGTTGATCGAGGGCGGTACCGCCCCCGCCGACGGTTCGCGTCAGTTGCTCGGCATCCCATTCACGGCGCGGGCGATGCGCCTCGCCGCCGAGCGCGACTTGCGGGCCTGCGCCCGCTATGCCGCCGGTCGCGCCGACAAAATCCGCTATGTGGACGAGGCGAACCGCGTCCGTCCGCGCACGCTCCTGTGAGGCCCACCCGTGCAATGCCCTAAGTGCGGCACCGAGTATCCCGAAGGCACGAACTTCTGCGAGAACGACGGCACGCCCCTCGTGGCGGAAGGGAGCGTCCTTGCGCCCGCCGCCCCCGCCGCCCCCGCCGCTATCGAGAACAGCGGCTGCACATGCGGGCGCAACGAGGACGACGGTTCCGGGTACTGCACGGGCTGCGGGATGCGCCTCGTGCCGCCCGATCCCGGCGCGGCGGTGACGGGCCATATCGCTACGCCGCCGGAACTCGCGCCCGCCCCCGCGCTCGGTGCCGTGACCGACCGGGGGATACGCCATTCCACGAATCAGGACGCGGTGGCGGTGGCACTCGAAATCGTGGACGGCACGCCCGTCCCCGTGATCGTGGTCTGCGACGGCGTGAGCAGCGCACGCCACGCCGAGGAAGCGTCCGCCGTGGCGGTGGAAGTCGCGTGCCGGTTGCTTGCCGAGTCCGCGCACGACCGCCGCGCCGCCGCGCCGACCGTCGCACGAACCGCCGCGATTGCGTCGGGAGGCGACAACGAACACGACACGAGCGATTTCCCGGCCCTCACCCCCGCGATGATCGCGGCGGCGGCGGACGTGGCGGGAACGGACGCGGGCGTGCCGGAACCCGTCACGGTGGAGGGCGAGGCGGAAACCCGCGACCTCACCCCCGACGCGGCCCCGCCCGTGCCGTTCGTGCTCGCCGATCCCGTGGGGGCGATGCGCGAGGCGATCACGCAGGCGCACCTCGCCACCTGCGCCCTCGACGACACGCCCGACCCTGCCCGCCCGAACCTCGGCCCGCCGGGATGTACGTTCGTGGGGGCCATCGTGGAGCCGGGGACGATCACCATCGGGTGGGTGGGCGACAGCCGCGCCTACTGGCTCGCGGGCGACGATTCGCGCCTCCTCACCCGCGATCACAGCTACCTGAACGACCTGATAGACGCGGGCCAACTGACCGAGGAGACGGCCCGCACGCAGCACCAGCACTCGCACGTCATCACGCGGTGCCTCGGCCCGCTGAACGGCGAGGGGCGCACGCCGCCGCAGGCGAGCATCACGCAGATTCCCCGCCCGAAAACCGGGATGCTGCTGCTCTGCTCCGACGGGCTGTGGAACTACGCCCCCGAAGCACCGCACCTCGCCCGCCTCGCCCGCGCCGTGGTACCCGGTGCCGACGCGCAGGAAATTTCCCGCTCCCTTGCGCAGTTCGCCTACGACGCGGGCGGGCAGGACAACATCACCGTGGCGGTGTTGATGCTAGGGGGAACGGAGGAGGCGGGCGAGACTTCCCGCGTCCCCGCCGCGCACATCGCGTAGGTATCGGTACGGATAATCGAGTATGGAGGGGACACGGAGATGTCATTCAACATTGAGGCGTACCAGAACCAGTACCTGCCCGCCGGGGCTGACCGCGTGGACGCGGTGCTCTCCGTGACCGCCCCCGGTCAGCGGGAGGGCGGCACCGCCGCCGAGACGGTGGAGACCGTGATCGGCCTGATCGTGGACACGAGCGGCTCGATGAGCGGCGACCGCATCCACGCCGTGAAGTACGCGGCGGAGAGTGCCATCAACCTGCTCGACGAGCACACGACCTTCTTCGTGGTGACGTTTCAGGGGTCGGCGCAGGTCGTGGTGCCGCCCGCCCGCGCCACGCCGCAGGCCAAGAACGAGGCGGCGGGGCAGTTGCGCCGCCTGCAAGCCTACAACGGCACGGCGATGAGTACGGGGCTGGCGATGGCCCGCTCGCTATTCGAGCGGTACCCGAACGCCATCCGGCAGGCGATCTTCCTCACCGACGGCAAGAACGAGAGCGAACCCGCCGCCCACGTTACCATCGAGTTACAGCGGTGCGTCGGCGTGTTCGAGTGCGACTGCTGGGGCGTCGGCACCGATTGGCAAGTCGGCGAGGTGCAGGAGATCGCCCGCGCCCTGTTGGGCAAGGCGAGCATCATCCCCGACGCCTCCGGCATCACGCAAGCCTTCGGGGCGGCGATCCAGAAGGCGACCGCCAAGGCCACGAAGGACGTGCGCCTGCGCCTCTGGACGCCGCTCGGTGCCGAGGTCGTCTACGTCAAGCAGGTCTTCCCGACCATCGCGGAACTGACGGACGCCGCCGAAGTCCTCTCGCCGCAGGTGCGGCAGTATCTCACGGGGTCGTGGGCGAACGGCGAGACGCGGGATTTCCACGTCGCTATCCGCGTCAACAACGGCGGGGCGGTCGGCACGCGGATGCTCGCGGGCAGGCCGAGCATCGTCTACTACACGCCGGGGAGCGGCACGTACGCCGAGCACGAAGACAAGCCGACGGACGCCCGCTTCTTCGCGGAGTGGACGGCGGACGACACGCTCTCGTCGCGGCTGGATTCGCACGTCGCGCAGTACACGGGGCAGGCCGAACTCGCGCAGGCGATTCAGGTGGGCATCGAGGCGCGGGAGGCGGGCTACATCGCCAGTGCCACGCAGCACCTCGGACGCGCCGTGCAACTAGCGGACGCCGTGGGCAACAGCGAGATGACCACGCGCCTCAAGAAAGTGGTGGATGTGGTGGACGCCCGCAGCGGCACCGTGCGCCTGAAGCGCGACGCCACGAAGGTGGCGAGCATGGACCTGCAACTGGAGTCCGCCACGACGCGACGCGCCCGCAAGCCGACACCCGACACCCCCGCGCAGTAATTCAGGCGCAGGAAGGAAAAAACACCGCATGGTACGCTGTCCCAATGGGCATGACTCCACCGACGACGACTATTGTTCCGTATGCGGCGTCGCCATCGTCGCCGCGTCCGCGCCCGCCGTCGTCCCGCCGAGCGCGGGCGGCACGGGGGGTGCCGCCGCTGCGGTGATCTCCGGCGGGGCGCGGGGGAATAGCGCGGCCATCGCGCCGATGCTTACGAACTGCCCGGATTGCAGCACCGTGCGCTCCGACATGAGCGCACGCTACTGCGAGGTCTGCCGCTACGACTTCGAGATGCTCGAATCGCACGATGCGGCAACGGCAGCCGCCCCGCCCGCCGTGGGCAGCACGTCGGCTGCGAGCGTCGTGCCGCCGTCCGTCGCGCAGACGATGTCGCCACCGACCGCGCCACCGACCGCGATGCCATACTCCGCCCCGCCCACGATGCACAGCGCGACGACCGATCCCGCGCCCGATCCCGCGCCCGCCGCATTCGCGGGGCCGGTATGGGAGGTGCGCGTGTCGGTGGATGCGGCGCTCGACACCGAACCCGATCCCGACCTGCCGCCGCCGACCGACGAGCCGGACTACTTCTTCCCGCTCACGCAGGACGAGACGCTGATCGGGCGGCGCGACGAGCGGCAGCAGATTCGCCCGCACATCCCCTTGCGTGACCCCGGCGTCTCGCGTCGCCACGCGATGCTGCGGCGCGACGCGGACGGCGTGAGCATCATGGACCTCGACTCCACGAACGGCACGGCGGTGAACGGCGACGTGCTGCCGCCGAACTCCCGCCGCGTGCTCAAGAGCGGCGACGAGATCACCATCGGTCGCTGGACGCGCATGGCACTGCGGGGTGACGTGTGAGCACGACCACCCGCAATGCCCCGGCCCCTCCGATGCGCCCTTCCGGCCCCGCCGGTTCGGTCGTTCCCGGCGTTTTCAGCCGCGTGCCGGTGCCAGCCGCGCCCGCGCCGCGCCCCTCGGTGCGGGCGTCGTGGGCGCGGGAGGGGTGGACATCGCCGCGTACGCTCACGGCATTCCTGCTCGCGTCTCTGGTCGGCTCCGTGCTGCTGTTCGCGGTCGGCATGGTGGCATACAGCCAACTGCGCGACAACGCCCGCGAGGTGGGGCGCGACTCGGTGCCGAGCATCCTCGCCGCGTTGCAGATACAGGCGTCGCTCGTGGACATGGACGCGAACGCCGCGAACGACCTGCTGGCGGGGGCCGCCGGTTCGCGCACGGCGCGGGACTCGTTCGAGGCGCAGCGTTCGATCATCGGGCGGCAGATCGTGGCGGCATCGCAGAATATCACCTACGGCAATGCTGAGCGCGTGCCGCTCGACACGCTGCAAGACGGCATGACCTACTACACGCAACTGATCGCGCAGGCCCGCGCCCAACTGCGCGAGAACCCGAACGACCAGAACCGGATGCCGTATGCGAGTACCGCCTTGAACACCTACCGGCAAGCGTCGGAGTTCCTGCGGGCGACGCTCGTACCCGCCGCGCAACGGCTCGGACAGGTGAACGGTGCCGCCCTCGACCGCGCCTATAGCGACTCCGCCGCCACGACCACGCTGATGACCGGGCTGCTGCTGGTCGCGGGTCTGGCCCTGCTCGCGGCACTCGTGGGGGCGCAGGTCTACCTCTCGCGTCGCACGCGGCGTCTGCTGAACCTGCCGTTGCTCGCCGCATCGGTCGCGGTCGTGGCCTACCTGCTGTTCGCGCTCAACGCCGCCGGGACGCAGCGCGAGGCATTGCGGGCCGCGAACCGCGACGCATTCGTCTCGCTCAATGTGCTGTGGAAGGCGCGAATCGAGGCGTACGACGCGAACGGCGACCAGTCGCTTGCCCTGCTCGACGCGACAAACGCCGCCCGCTACACGCAGCAATTCAACGAGAAGACGGGGCGCGTCGTCAGCCAGCCCGTGACGACGCAGGTCGAGGACGCGGCGCGGAATGGGCGCGTCACCTTCACGGGCTACCTCGCGGACGAGCTGCGCAACATCACCTTCCCCAGCGAACGCGACGCCGCCCTCGCCACCCTGAGCGAGTTCGGCGGCTACCAGCGGTCGAACGCGGAGATTCAGCGGCTGAACGCGGCGGGGATGCGCGACGCCGCCCTCGCTCGCGCCACCGGCACGAACACCGACCAGTCGCGCCGCTCCTTCGAGCGGTTCGACGCCGCCCTGACGCGCACGATTGCCATCAATCAGACCGGGTTCGACGGTGTGATCACCCGCGCCTTCGCGGTGGTGGAGCCGCTGCAATGGCTCGCCCCGCTCGTCGCGGGGATCGTGGCACTGCTGGCCTTCGCGGGGCTGCAACCCCGGCTACGCGAGTACGCCGTATGATCTGGAACCCCGCCCCGCGCCCGCCCACCGTGGAGGAGATAGACCGCGCCCTTGCCGCATGGGAGGGTCGCCTGCGGCAGGTGGACGAGAACCTGATCGCCCTCGAAGGGCGGGACGCGGTGCAGCGGCTCCGGGGGCAGGGCTACTACCCGCCGCTGACGCTCGAAGGGCTGACTCGTACCCGCGCCGAACCCGCCCTCGCGGCACTGGACATGATCTTCGCGGGGAGAGCCGCCATCGGGGAGATGCTCGACGGCGTGCGCGGGGTGCGCGGTGGCCTGAACCAGCGGTGGCCCAACGAGCAGCGGCTGCACGAGATCGGCGCGGCCCTGTTCGGCCCGTCGGTGCCGCGCCCGTCGGTGGGCCGCACGCCGCTCGCACAGCGCGGCCTGCTGACGGGGAGTGCCAATGCGGAGCGCATCACGGCGGAAACGCTGCTCGCGGAGATGACCCGCGCCTTCGGGGAATCCCGCGATGTGCTGCTCGCGGTCGAACAGGCGTGGGAACGGCTCGACCCGACGATTGAGGCAGCGAAGCAGGAGATCGAGACGGCGGAGCAGATGGCCCGCACGCTCGGCACAGCGGTGGACGCCGAACTCGCCCCCGTGCGGATGCAACTGACCACCGCCCGCAACCGCGCCGACCGCGACCCGCTCGGTGCCGAAGCGGGGCTGACCGACAGCCTCGTGCCGATGCTGCGCGGCCTGCGCGAGCGGCTGAACACGATGGTCAACGCGCAGATGCGCGAGCAGGTGGGCGAACGCCGCGCCCGCGACGCGGCGGGCGACGCCATCCTCCACGCCCGCGACCTGCTGCGCACCCTCACGAGCGAACAGGCCGAGGCGTACACGCGCTATCTGCGCTGCGAGGCCGAGATCGCGCCGCCGAGTGGGGCGGTGCTGCCGCCGGACGCCGCCCGCATCGCGGAACTGGGCGGATGGCTCCAGACGCTCGAACGCACGGCGCGGGACGGGCGAGCGCAGGCGGCGAATGTCGGGCTGGAACGCTGGACGGCGACCGCCGACGCCGTACTCGTGGCGACGCGGGTTGCCCGCGCCGCGTGCGACGCCGCCCTCACGGCCCGCGATCAACTGGGCGGGCGGCTTGCCGCTCGCAGACAGCAACTCCTCGCGGCGATGCGGCGCGGCGTGACGCCCGACCCCGCGATTGAACGTCTCGCGGCGGAGGCGGAAAGCCTGCTGCGTCAGCGTCCCCTCCCCTTGCGCGACGCCGAGGCCCGCGTCACCGAGTACGAAGCCCGCGTCCGCGCCCTGCCGCGCTGACGTGCCGCGTGCGCGACTCCTCGATAGGTGGAGAGTGGTGCTCTCAGCCCGCCGCATGTTGATTTCCCAATCGAGATCAGTGCGGTGAGCTGATGAAATTCAGCGACACAATCGGGTAGTGGCAGGATAGTGCTTCTCGGCCTGTCGTCCGGGAATGACGGGCCGAGAGCACCATCCTACCGGGCGGATATGCAGAACCCGATGCAGTTGTTGGGTTCCATACGCCCACCCTCCACGTATTGCCAACGACGACCGACACGGCAACGCGAGGGGGGCGGGACGCAGATGCG